>MDSV01146741.1_pt1 | contig 11499 bp, 14 predicted proteins | sample 810851 | NCBI WGS metagenome assembly MDSV01 (sample SAMN05326640, study PRJNA326480) | marine metagenome | isolation source: seawater | place: Atlantic Ocean: North East | collected 2012 | reverse complement strand
TCTATCCCAACATGCTTTTTGATAATCCCAAAACGAAAAATTTTCACCAGGTTTTTTAAATAATCTTACTACATTACTTAATCCAGTTTTTAAAATTTTTCTGAATTGTTTTCTAATTTTTATATTTCCCAATGCATCATCTTGCCAATTTTGAAAATCTTTTACATCTTTAGAATTTTCGAGGACATTAAAGTCACCTGCAACTATTACATTACAATATTTATTTCTAAGTGCTTGAACAACATTTGTTAGCTCATTAATCCACTTTACTTTAAAATTTATTTTCTCTTTGTTTTCCATTGGATTTCCATTTGGTGTATAAACATTTATCAAATTTAATTCAAAGTTATCTGGTAACTTTATTCCACAAACTCTAGCTTCTTCATTTAATATTGAAGATTCAAATTTTATTGGAATATAATTTATTTCTTCCTTAATTAAAATAGCAACACCATGCCTACCTTTTTGTCCTGTTATTATTGATTTGTAGCCCTTTTTTTCATACAAAAGTGGAAACTCATTTTCTGTACATTTTATTTCTTGAAGTAAAATTATGTCTGGTTTAACAGAGTTAATTAATTCTAGCATTAGATGTTCTCTTACCCTTATAGAATTAATATTCCATGAGCAAACTATCATTATTTTAAAGTGAAAAAGATGTACCACACCCACATGTTGATTTTGCTTTGGGGTTTGATACTTTAAAATATGACCCAATCATATCTTGAACAAAGTCTAATTCAGAACCTTTGACAAATTCAAGTGAAGTTTTGTCAATGAGAACCTTAATACTCTTAAAGTCTAATACTTTATCATCATCATTAATTGTATTGTCAAAATCAAATTTGTACGAAAATCCCTGGCAACCGCCACCATCAACAGAAATTCTGAAATAATTCTTATTATTTTTTAGAGAAACTTCTTTAATTCTCTTTAGTGCACTTTTTGAAACATCAAACATTAAAAAAATTATAATTATATGTTATTAATAGATTATAATAGATTATGGTTAATTATTCAAACTTTTCAATAGATTATAAAAAATCAAAAGGTCGTCTATTTAAAGAGACTGAAGATATTAACAGAACATGTTTTATGAGAGATAGAGATCGTATAATTCATAGTTCAGCATTTAGAAGGCTAAAATATAAAACACAAGTATTTGTTTATAATCAAGAAGATTATTATCGTACTAGACTCTCTCATAGTATTGAGGTTTCCCAAATAGGAAGATCTATTGCAAAAGTTTTTAAAGTTAATGATGATTTAGTTGAATCAATTTCTTTATCTCATGATTTAGGCCATACCCCATTTGGTCATGCTGGCGAGGATGAATTAAATAAAAAAATGTCTTTTTTTGGTGGTTTTGACCATAATTTTCAGGCATTAAAAATTCTTACCAAATTAGAAAAAAAATACTTGGATTTTGATGGTCTTAATTTAACATTTGAGACATTAGATGGTATCCTTAAACATAATGGCCCGATAAAAAAAAAAATTCCAAGTTTTTTAGAAAACTTCATTCAGTTTTTTGAACCTAATATAGATAGTAATGGGTCATTTGAGTCTCAATTAGCATCAATTTGTGATGATATTGCTTACAACAATAATGATATTGATGATGGCTTATATGCTGGGTTTTTCACATTAGAGGAGCTTTCAGAGCTTAATCTAGTGAAAAAAGTTTTAAGAGAAATTTACACTAAGAGATCTAAAGATACGAAAAGAGTAAAAAATGAGTTGGTCAGAAAACTTATAAAGCTTATGATTGATGATTTAATTGAAAATACAAAAAATAATTTAAAAAAATATAAAATTCGGACTGTTTATGATATTGAATCATGCAAAAAAAAAATAGTTTGCTTTAGTTTGAAAATAGCTCATGAAGAAGTACAACTTAAAAAATTTTTAATGAAAAGAATGTATTTGCATCCAAGAATAAAAAAAATGACATTTAAAGCAAAAAAAATTATTTCTGATCTTTTTGATTTATTTGATAATGACCCAGAACTTCTTCCTAAAAATTGGAATGAGTTTAGTTCCAAAAAAAACAAATATATAACTATAAGTGATTACATATCAGGGATGACTGACAAGTTTGCCATCAATACTCATAGAAAATTTTTTGATTTATATAATTTTTGAAAAAATGCTTTACCCAGAATATTTAAGAATAGAGTTGTCTCAAGCCTTAGTAAACCTGATTAATAAAGATGGACTAAACCCAAAAGAGATAATTTTGCCAAATTTTAATGTGGAGGTTTCTAACAATATAAAATTTGGAGATTTATCCTCAAATATAGCAATGGTATCTGCAAAAGTTTTAAAGCAGTCCCCAGAATATATAGCAAATTTTATTTCAGAATATTTTGATAAAAATAAATTTATTTTAAAAATTGAAATAATTAAACCTGGTTTTATTAATTTCTTTTTTAAAGATGAATTTTGGCATCAACAACTTAAAATTTTAATTGGGAAAAAAAAAAATAATTACAATTTAATTAAAAAGAAGATCTGTGTGGAATTTGTTTCAGCCAATCCAACAGGTTTGATGCATATTGGTCATGCTAGAGGTGCTGTTTTAGGCGATGCTTTATGTAATATTCTTGAAGAAGTTGGGCATGATATTTCAAGAGAGTATTATATTAATGATGCAGGTGAGCAGATTAAAAAATTACAAAGAACAATAGAGTTTCATCAAAGTAAGAAAGAAAAATCTAAACAAAATAGTATGCCTAATGATTTATATCCTGGTGATTACTTAAAGTTTATTACCAATTTATTAAACAAGGAATTAAATGAAAATAGTAATGACCATGCTAAAATAACCAAAGATAAAATAGTAGATGCTATTATGAGAGACATTAAAATAGATTTAAAATTTCTAAATGTTAATCATGACAACTTTGTTTCAGAAAAAAAAATTGCATCTAAAAAAAGTGTTAAAAATTTACAAGATAAACTAAAAGATTTAGACTTAACATATTATGGTTATCAAGAAAAACCAAAAAACTTATCTTATTCAGAGTGGGAGAAAGAAGAACATTTAATTTTCAAGTCCAAAAAGTTTGGTGATGATTCGGATAGAGCTCTTATTAAACATAATGGTGAATTGACATATTTTATGTCAGATATTCTTTATCATCAAAATAAATTAGACAGAAAGTTTGATGTTTTGATAAATATTTGGGGAGCTGATCACTTTGGATATGTTAAGAGAATAAAAAGCGTATTATCAGCAATAAATAAAAATATCAATTATGAATTTCAAGTTAAATTAACATCAATGGTAAATCTTTTAAGAAAAAAAGAAAAAATTAAAATGTCCAAAAGAAGTGGAAATTATATTACGATGAGAGAGGTTTTAAAAGAATTTGGACCTGATATTTTAAGATTTATGATGATTTCAAGGTCAGCAGAAAAAAATATTGATTTTGATTATGACTTACTTATAAAAAAAAGTAAGGATAATCCAGTCTTTTATATTCAGTATGCCTATGCAAGGTGTTCTTCAATTTTAAATGCTTCAAAATCTAAATTTAAACTAATAGAAAAAAAAGGCTACAACTTAAAGTATTTAGTTTTAAATGAAGAAAAAATGATCATAAAATTTTTATGTAATATCTATAATATCATTAAACTTTCTGCTGAAAATTATGAACCACATAGGATTTCAAACTATCTCTACGAATTGTCAAAAATTTTTCATAATTACTGGGGTTTAGGAAACTTAGATGTTGACAAAAGGGTAATTAATGATGATGAAAACACTACTATAGCAAGATTAGTTTTAGTTAGAGAATTAAGAAAAATAATAAAAAAATCATTAGATATTTTAAAAATAGAATCTCCAGAAAATATGTAATGAGAAATATTAAACTAAAATATTCAATAATTTTCTTTAGTTATGTTGTTCTGATTTTTTGTACCATCATTTCATATGTATCGGTTATTCCTAAAAAGACAATTCCTGTTTTAAAAAATAATGATCCTTTAATTGAAGAAATAATAGATAATTCAGTAGATAAGAACATTGTATACGAAATTCTTGAGAAAGAAAAAAAAGAAAAAGTAAGACCAAGATCTATTGATGAATTGATTGAAAAAGAAGTTAAATTAGAAGAATCATTGATAACTAAAGATAAAAAAAATAAAGCTAATAAAAATTTTAAAATACAATTAGCATCTTTTAAGAAAAAAAAAAAAAGCACTGAAATTTCAAAAATTTTAAAAAAAAAACTTTTTAGTAATTCAGACATTGAATTGACAATAAAGAGAATTGTACTGGAAAATAAACAAGTTTATCACAGAGTATTAATTAACAATAATTTTACTCTTGAGGAAGCTAGAAATTTATGCGCTAAAATTATACAAAAAAAATATCAATGTTTAATCATTATGGATACTTAATGCCACCAAAAGGAATAATTTTTTCTATTTCTGGGTATGAATTAACTAGACAAGAATCTGAGTTTTTTTCAGAAACAAATCCCCTCGGTTTTGTCCTTTTTACTAGGAACTTTAAACATAAAGAACAATTGAAAAAATTAATTATAAATTTAAAGTCTGTTACAAAAAATAAGACAGTATTAATCTTTGTTGACCAAGAAGGTGGTAGAGTTCAAAGGTTTAGTGGTAATGGTTTTAGTAAATTTCCATCTCAAAGTACTTTTGGAGATATTTATAATAAAAATGAAGAATTATCCAAAGAACTTTCATATTTAATGTCTTATCTACTTGCTACTGAGTTAAGAAATGTTGGTGTCAATGTAAATTTTTCTCCAGTTTGTGATCTTTACTTTGAATATGCAGATTCAGTTATTGGTGATAGAGCTTTTCACTCTAACCCAAATGTTGTTTCAAATCTTACAAAGGAATATTGTAAAGGTTTAAGAGATGGTGGTATTATTCCAGTGTTAAAACATTTTCCTGGCCATGGACGTTCATTACAAGATACCCACAAACAGACCTCAATAATAAATTTAAATTATAAAGAGCTAGAACTAACAGATTTAGTACCATTTCAAAATTTAAAGAATCAAAGTCTTTTAATGCTTGCACATATAATATACCCAAAAATAGATAAACTAGTCGCCACGTATTCAAAAAAAATCAATCGAATAATAAGAGAGAAATTTGTATTTAATGGACTTATTATTACAGATGATATTTCAATGAATGCATTAAATGATAAGATTGAAATAGTAACAATTAACTCCTCAAATGCTGGGTGTGATGTCATACTATATTGCAGTGGTATCTTAGATGAAATGATAAGAATCTATCCATTAACAAAAAATCTTAAAAAATTATATTATCAATATTTTAAGGATGATATGTTAAAAAATAAACCTGACTTAAGAAATATTTCTAAAGCAACAGATGTTTTGTCATCACATGGATTATTAAAATAATAATGCAGTTAAATTTAAATATAAGTGGTTATGAGGGTCCTTTAGATTTACTACTTGAACTTTCTAAAAAACAAAAAGTAGACATAAAAAAAATTTCTATTCTGGAATTAGCTAATCAGTATCTAGAATTTATTGATAAAAATCTGAATTATATAAATTTATCAGCTGACTATTTAGTAATGGCTTCAGTTCTAGCTTTTTGGAAATCAAAAATGTTACTTCCTGAGGATCAGAAATCAGATGTTGATGAAATTGAAGAAGACCTAACGGCAAGATTAATTCACTATGATGCAATTAGAAAATTAGCTAGTAAGATTTTTGAATTACCACAAGAGGGTAAAGATTTTAAAACAATATCAGTTAGAAATGATTATTCTATAAGTAGTAAGTTAGTCCCAAAAGTTTTTTTACAAGATTTAATTTTGAAATATTCTTTTATCTTGAAACAGCAGAAAACTATTAAAATAATTGCTGATGAAACTGATTTATATTCCATTGAAGATGGATTAAGATGGTTAAAAGAAATTTTTCAAATAAAGGAAAAGAACTGGCTTAGTTTGTTTGATTTTTTACCTAGTGATTTTACTCATAACAAGAAGAAAAAATCAGCTATTGTTTCCTTATTATTAGCATCTTTGAATGAGGCTTTTCAGGGCAAAGTAATTATTAATCAGAAATATCATTTTGAGAAAATTATGATAAAAAAGAAGATATGAATTACAATATTGCCAAAAATTTTGTTGAGTCATTAATTTTTTCGGCCTCTGAACCATTGTCAAAAAATGATATTAAAAAAATGCTTTTAGAACATGGAGAGTTTGATATTGACAAAATTATCAATGAACTAACCAGTGATTACTCACTAAGAGGGATAATATTGTTTTCTTCTGACAAGAAATACTACTTCAAAACTTCTGATAATTTAAAAGAATACTTAACAATTCAAACAAAAAAAACAAAGAATTTGTCAAATGCTGCTATTGAGACTTTGGCAATTATTTCTTATCACCAACCTGTCACAAGAGCTGAAATTGAAAAAATTAGGGGTAAACCAGTATTTAGGGGGACATTGGATTCTCTTTTAGAATTAAAGTGGATTAAACCTTCTGGAAGAAGAGAAACACCAGGAAGGCCTGTGACATGGGTAACAGATAACGCTTTTTTAAAACATTTTGGTTTAAGTTCAATAAAGGATTTACCAAAAATTGATGAATTAGAGTCAATAATTTTGTAATATTAGAAAGGAGAAATATATGTTTGGTTTAGGTCATTGGGAAATTTTACTAATATTACTAATAGTTCTTATTATTTTCGGTGCTGGCAAACTGCCTAAAATTGCTGGCGAACTTGCTAAAGGTATAAAGTCATTTAAGCAAGGACTTAAAGAAAATAAAAAAAATGATGAAGAAAAAAAATAATGTTCAACATAGGATTACTTGAACTTTTAATAATTAGTTTTTTTTTTATTCTTTTTGTCAAGCCAGAGGAATTTCCAAAAATTTTTAAAAACCTTGGTCTTTTTTACCGCAAAATTAATAGATATTATCATAATTTAAAATATGAATTTGATGAAATTAATTCATTAGAAGAAATATCTGAGTTAAAAAAAAAGATAAAAGTTAAGCCTATTAAAAAAAGATTAAAAAGATAATTATATTTATGAAATATTTACAATATTTAAAAGAACTTAGAAATAGAATATTACTAAGTTTTGTATTTCTAATTGTAGCTTTTTCTTTTTTTTTTTTTAATGTAAGTTTTGTCAGTGAGATATTGACAAATCCTTTAATGTTAGCCTTAGAAGGTTCTCAAAATAAAAGAATTATTTTTACTGCTTTGCCAGAAGTATTTGTTTCTAATATAAAAATTGCTTTATTTGCATCATTTTTATTTTCTGTTCCTTTCTTATTAATTCAATTTATTCTTTTTTTATCTCCAGCTTTATATAAAAAAGAAAGAAATCTTTTTTTCCCACTGATATTTATGTCTGTTGTTTTCTTTTTTATGGGTATTATTTTTGCATACTATTTTTTAATTCCATTGATCTGGTCTTTTTTCACCTCCTTTGAAAGTTTTATGAGTGGTTCATTGCCTATTGAGTTGGAAACTAAATATTCTGAATATTTAAAGTTAACTATGTTTTTACTTCTAGCAAGTGGAATATCATTTGAGTTCCCAATTTTTATAATTCTTTTTACAAAGTTAGGTTTTTTTGATGAATATTTTTTAACAAAAAATAGAAAATTTTTTTTAATAGGTATTCTTATATTTTCAGCACTTTTCACCCCACCAGATATAATTTCACAGATAGGGATTGCTATTCCGCTAATAATCTTCTATGAACTTTCAATATTGTTTATAAGATTTTTTAAGAGAAATTAAATATGCATGATATAAAATTTATAAAAGAAAATCCTGATTTATTTGATAAGAACTTAAAACTAAGAAATTTCCCTCCACATTCAAAAAAAATCCTTGAGTTATATCAAAAGTATTTATCCTTTTTAAATGAAACTCAATCACTTCAGCAAGAAAAAAACACACTTTCAAAAAGTTTTTCCTCTGATTTAGATAAAAATGATATTAAGAATATTAAAGATAAAGTCTTAAATATTAAAGAAAAACTAGACAAATCAAAACAATGTGAAGAAATATCAAAGCAGGAGCTTGATGATCTTTTATTAAGCATACCAAACTTAGTTGACAATAAAACACCAAAAGGTAAATCTGAATTAGAGAATAAAACTCTGAGAGAAAAACATTATAAAAAAAAAAATAATTTTAAGTTAAAAGACCATGTTGAGATTTCTGAAGGTTTTGATTTTCTGGATTACGAAAAAGCAATAAAACTATCTGGAAGTAGGTTTTCAGTAATTAAATCTGATCTTGCTTTATTATCACGTGCTTTAATGAACTTTATGCTTGATGTAAATACAAATAATTTTGGTTACAAAGAATGTATTGTTCCAGAATTAGTAAAAAGTAATTGCCTGGTAGGAACTGGCCAATTACCAAAATTTGGTGATGATTTGTTTAAAACATATTTTAACGATTTATGGTTGATACCAACAGCTGAAGTTCCCCTAACTAACTTTCATCGTGAGGAAGTTATTAATGCAGACCTTCTTCCCCTAAGATATACGTCTTTTACTAATTGCTTTCGAGCTGAGGCTGGTGCAGCAGGTAAAGATACCAAAGGCCTTATGAGAGAACATCAGTTTGGGAAAGTTGAATTGGTATCAATTACTGAACCTAATAGTTCACCAAAGGAGCTTGAAAGAATGATTGAATGCGTGGAAACAATTTTAAAAATGATCAAAATTCCCTATAGATTAGTTGAATTATGTAGTGGTGATCTAGGTTTTTCATCTTCTTATACAATAGACTTTGAGGTTTGGATGCCTGGTCAAAATAAATTTAGAGAGGTTTCAAGTTGTTCAAATTGTAAAGATTTTCAGTCAAGAAGAATGAAAATGAGATCTAAGAAAAAGGATACAGGCGAAGTTTTTTTCCCTCATACCTTAAACGGATCATCCTTGGCAATTGGAAGAATTTTAATTGGTATATTAGAAAATTTTCAAGAAAAAGATGGTTCTATTTCAATACCAGAATGTTTAAGAAAATATATGAATGATAAGAAAATAATAAATAAAAATGAATAAGATTGAAAAATATGACCTTTTATTAGAATTAAAGAAAAGTGGAATTACTGATTTAAATATTCTTAATGTAATTGAAGAAGTTGATAGAAGTTTATTCATAGATAAAAACTTGAATGAAAAATCTAATATGAATATAGCTTTGCCAATTGAGTGTGGTCAGACAATTTCTCAACCATTAGTTGTTGCACATATGACACAAATGCTCGAAATTAATAAAAATTTAAGGGTTCTTGAAATTGGAACTGGAAGTGGTTATCAATCCTTAATACTTTCAAAATTATTCAGGTTTGTTTATACAATTGAAAGACATTATATATTAATCAAAAAAGCCCAGGAATTGTTAAAAGACTTAAAAGTTAAAAATGTTTTTTTTAAACACAGTGATGGAGGCCTTGGTTGGGTTGAACAAGCTCCTTTTGACAGAATTATGGTAACAGCATGTGCACCTGAAATCCCCAGTAATTTATTAAACCAACTTAGCGACGATGGAATTATGATTATACCAATTGGTGAAGAACATTCTGATCAGGTTTTAAAAAAAATTGTAAAAAATGGGAAAAAATATTCTGCACACAATATAATGGAAGTAAGGTTTGTTCCTTTGTTAGAAGGAAAAATAAGTAACTAATAATGAAATTTTTATTTTTATTATTTTTTTTGAGCAGTTGTGAAAGTGTCTTTTTTGATACTTACAAAATAAAAAGTTTTCCACAAAATAAAGAAAAAAATGAAATTAATTATACCGTAAATAAAGGCGATAACCTTTACCTAATTTCTAAGAAATATAATATATCTATACAAAAGTTGGTGAAATTTAATAATATTTCTTATCCTTATAGAATTTTCCCAAACCAAAAAATATATATTCCAAAGAAAAGAATTCACATTGTTGGAAAAGGTGAAACTTTATATTCAATTTCAAGGTTTTATAAAAGTGATCTTTTTTTTATTGCTAGGTTCAATAATCTTAAAAATGTTGACAGAATTTATGTAAATCAAAAACTTGTTATCCCAGGAGATATTATTGCGAAAAAAAAAAGTAAAATATTAAAAAAGGATAAAGCTTACCTAGTAGCAAAAAATAAAAAAAAATTAATTCTTAATAAGAATATAAGTTCTAAAAAAACACAAAATTATAAACAAAATTTTATTTGGCCAGTTAAGGGCAAGGTTTTATTGAAGTATGGAAGTAGTACTCCAGGATTTTTTAATGATGGTATTAATATTGGCTCAAAAAGTGGAGATGAAGTTTTAGCCTCCAATGATGGAGAAGTTGTTTACAGTGGTAATGAAATACCTGGGTACGGAAATTTAATTCTAATTAAACATTCAAAGAATTGGATTACAGCTTATGCGCACTTAAAAAAAATTTATAAGAAAAAAGGTAGTATTGTAAAAAAAGGAGAGTCAATTGGTTCAGTCGGTAATAGTGGAAATGTTAAAAGTCCTCAATTACATTTTGAGATTAGGCGAGGGAAGGATGCAGTCGATCCGTTAAATTACCTATCTTAAAATTAAAGTATAGAATTTATAAACTGATAAGCAGTTCTTCCTGAAAAATTACCCTTTTCAACAGACCATTTTATTGCTCTGTCAATTAACTCTTCGTTTATTTTTATAGATTTTTTTTGAGCATAAAGCTTGATCGTCTCAATATAATTATTTTTGTTGTTCTCATAAAAACCTACCCAACAACCAAAGCGGTCAGAAAGTGCAAAAATGTTAGAATTAATTTCTTTTTTAGTTAATTCATCCATCTCGTCTGACAATATTCTTTTTTCTGAAAGATGCCTAAGGTTGGATGTTACATAAAATCTAACATTTTCAGTATTACTTATTAAACTCCCGTCTATTAGGGTTTTGAAAAGTCTAAAGTCTGACTCATTATTTTCAAATGATATATCATCAATAAATAAAATAAAGTTGTGGTTAATCGAGCTGAGCGAATAAATTAGTTCAGGTAAAAATTTATAACAACCACTAAAAATTTCAATCAATTTTACTTTCTCATTATTTTTGTTAATTTTTTTTACGACGGATTTAATTATTGAAGACTTTCCCATTCCTCTTGCCCCCCAAAGCAAGGTATTGTGCGAGAAAATATTTTTGGAAAAGTTAATTGTATTTTTTAAAATCTTTTCTTTTTGTTTATCCACAAATAAAATATCTTCAAATTTAATTGGCAATTTTAGTTGTAGTGGAACTATTTTTAATTGATTTGGAAGGAAAATGTAAAAATCATTTACCTTAAAAAAAGTCTTATTCTGAAAAAAATTCATATTTTACTTGATGCTTCTCTGCATTTCCTTATTTTATAGGAATAGTTAATTGATTTAATTATTTAGTATTAATATTTAATTTTTTTTTTCAAGAGGTTTTATGTTCAATTATGCATACGCTCAAGCGGGAGCTCAACAACCGTC
>MDSV01119311.1_pt1 | contig 11500 bp, 13 predicted proteins | sample 810851 | NCBI WGS metagenome assembly MDSV01 (sample SAMN05326640, study PRJNA326480) | marine metagenome | isolation source: seawater | place: Atlantic Ocean: North East | collected 2012 | reverse complement strand
TGCTATGCACATGTATACAATCATCACCTAGAACTTGCTAGTGAAGATGATCCTGCAACAGCTCCACGTGGACGCACAATCTATGGTCACTACTTACTCTCATACCTAGGTCAATCAAAGTTCGTCTTCAACATGGAAAAAGAAAGATTAGCTCGTATGGGTGTTTCTTTCATTTCATGGCAAAACCGTTGGATTCGTGGTTACTTAATGTCCGTTCCTTCTGTAGCATTATTTTTTGCAGCAGGCGGATGGATTGGTGTAGCTGCACTTGTAGCAGTTTGGATGGTGTCTAATTTTGAATTAGAAGCCTTAAACTACCTAGAGCACTACGGTCTAATACGTGTTAAAGATCAACCTATTGATTATCGCCATAACTGGGATAACAATACATTATTCACAAGTTGGTTCTTCATTGAAATTGGTCGTCAAGCTGACCACCATGATCGTGGCGAAACACACTTTTGGGAACTTGAGAATGTTGGAGCACCTAACACCGGTTGGGGCTACTTCACAATCTTTGCACTAGCATTAGTACCACCAATATGGCACTGGTACATGCGTAAAAGACTTGCAACATGGGACGAGAAATTTGCAACAGCTGAAGAAAAACTAATTGCTAGAAGAATCAACAAAGAAGTTGGTTATGAAGGCACAAGTTTTGACGGTGACGAATTATCATTCCCTGTTGAAAATTAATCAAGGAAGTATTAAATCATAAGGATATGATGACGGCCCCTCTTTTTAGAGGGGCTGTTCTATTTTACCATTAGTAATGTAATTGTATCCTTCTCAGAACACCATTTTGTATATATGAGCACCATGCACATTTATGCTTAAGCCCTATATTACAAGATAATTTATATATCAATTCATCTCTTAGAGATTCTCTGATATTTTTAATATTAAATTTAATATAATAAAAATTTGATGTTTCTATACTCTGACACGAACATGACAAATTTCTTACGAAAGCCTTTGTTGGCGCTAAGCATAAAAATTGCCGTATATCATTGTTGATTTGAACCGTAGGTATTAGATGTCCTTTACTATTCCCTTGGTCAAGAATAATACAAATTAACGATTTATCCAAAGTTGTGCTTTCCAGTAATGAATCATTTATTACCTTTGCAAAAGAACCTCTTAAGATATTCTTATTTAAGTTTTCCATTTTTCCTCCTCTTTAGTGTTTTACCTGATCGGGTATTGGCCACAAGCTGAAGATCAACTGCCAAAAAAAAACCACCATACTCGTAAAGCATTGGTGGTTAACCGATCGCTTTAGCTATTTAACGCCGGCAAGCTGAATTTCAAAACGGCGTATTCATATTACAACAAATATGATTCTTTATGTCAAGATCAGTCCTTCTTGGAAAACGGGTACATAATATTATTAATCATTCCAAATTCGCAATTCCTTTCAGTTAAACCAAGGTATTTCCTATTCTCATCATCAGAGTCTTTCATAGTCAAAAATATCCTATCCCAAATTGTCAATATTGATGAATAATTAGCTTCTCGTGTATCTTTGGCAACTGTGTGGTGATTAGTATGGTATTGCGGGGTGACTATTATTTTCATTAATACACTATTTATCTTTGGTGATAGTTTTATGTTTGCATGGTGAAATTGATTTGATGCAGATAAAATAATTTCATAAAAAATAAATACCGATATTGGCGCTCCCAGAAATAGTATTAAAAATACTTTATAAAATCCTGATAGGATTAGTTCGCCAAAATGAAAACGTAAAGATGTGGTTACATCCAGATGTGTATCTAAATGATGCATTGAATGAAATTTCCATAGAAACTGATTTGTATGATTCAATCTATGCCACCAATAATAAGCAAAATCTAGTAATAAAAAGCACAAGACTGCTTCAAAAATAAAATTGTATTCTAGAGCTTTCATGAGGCCAAATGAACTCTCATTAACGAGCATAAGCGCAGGTATTATTAGAAATAAACTGGGGATTCTCATTATAACTGTATTAATAATTGCTATTGCCCCATGAAACATTAATCTTGTAGTTCTTTTGCTTTCCCATGTGCGGTTTGAAAAATAGTATTCAAGTATGTACAAAACAATGAAAAACATTACAAAGAATATCAGCTTTAAGTTTGATAAAATTTCTATCATAGATTTTATTATATGCTATTTATGTTAATTTACAGTAAACCTTATTGAGTAATGGATTAGAATACACGTATATAATATAATGTGATAAAGAGGATGTTATGACCAAGTCAACGGAACGACATAGATTAAGTCTGATTATTGCGACACTAGGACCTTCTACAGATGATAGCAAGGAGCTTGTTACTATGATCACTGCAGGTATTGCTAGACAATGGACTGATGGAGTAGATATTGCCAGAGTATTACACAGTGATGGTGAATCGATTTGCAAAGATAGGGTAGATGTATTTAGAGAGGCTTGTGAAAAACGAAAATTAACAACTTTTATTTACCTAGATACCGATACTGAGGATTTTACTGACCTCACACAATATATTGAATTTGCAAATAAGATTAACCCTAAGTATTGCGTCATTCCGAAGAAATTTGGCCTGGAAAATATTAAGCATGCGAAAGAGATTGTTAATCCAGATATTCAGATTGGTGTCCGTATATGCGAAAATCAAGATTCTGATGATATAGCTGATTATTTTAATCTTACTGATTTTGCAATGATTGAGTTAGATTCGAAAGTAATTGTTGATAAAAAAATTGTAAATCTGGCCAGAGAAAATAATTGCGAACCCATGTATCTAGCTAAAATGCCAACCTTAATGAAAGGGCAAGTGCAATCAAGAGATGAGAATTTTGAAATAGGACATACCTTAGAAGAGGGGTTTGATGTAGTTGCTTTGTATCAGGAAACTTCTCATGGCCCTTATGCCGCAAGGTCAGTAAAGTGTATAGACGAGATTGCCGTGGAATCTGAAAAACTCAGAGTTAATCCATTTCAAGATCTCCTGGATAAGTTATTAAGCTTTTTTAAAAAGTCTTAGGTCAATCAGCTAGCCAGGTGGCCAGCCAAATGTTCTCCCAGCCAATATATGTAGATGTAAATGGAAAACTGTTTGTCCCGCTTCACTGCCATTATTAATAATTATTCTAAAATTTTCGATTTTTGCTTCTGCCATAATTTTTTTTGCGGTATATAACAAATGACCCAATAATTTTTGATCTTCTTCCAAAGATTCATCTAATTTACTTATTACCTTTTTTGGAATTACAAGAATATGTGTTGGTGCTTGAGGGCTAATATCATTGAATGCTAGTACTAACTCATCTTCGTAAACTATGTCTGCTGGTACTTCTTTATTAATAATTTTTGAAAAAATTGTTTCAGACATTGTTTTTTACACTTTTTTTCATAAACTCAGTTTTAAGTTTCTCAAGATCCTGATATGGCATAGCTTCATCTTTTTCAGTAATTGTCTCAGGCTCATAATTTTTTAGAATCTTGGTTAGTATTTTATTATTTTCTTCTTGTAGTTTTATTAATTTTTTAAAGAATATTAAACCATTTAGGAGGGTAAGGATTATCATCACAAACAAAAAAAACGCTATTAATTCCATTTAACCAAGTTCCTTGATTTTATTCATAACTTCTTCCACATGACCATTGACTTTAACAGACCTCCATTCATGGATGAGGACTGATTTTTTAGTAATTAAAAATGTACTGCGGTCTATACCCATATATTTCCTTCCATAGAGACTTTTTTCTTTTATGACATCGAATGATTTGCATAATTTCTCATCGGGGTCTGAAATCAATGGAAACTTAAATTCATGTTTTTCTATAAATTTTAAATGTGATTTGATAGTATCACGTGATACACCTACAACATTATATCCAGCTCTCTTGATTTTAATAAGGTTATCATTGAACTCAATACTTTCAGTAGTGCATCCGGGGGTTAGATCTCTAGGATAAAAATATAGCAATAAGTTTTTATCTAGGAAATCAAAGAACTTAGTCTTTTTGACATCTGTTGATTCAATCGCTTGATCTTTAATTTTACTTCCAATTTTAATTTTTGCCATAACTGAACCCCTTATTTTTCTTCCTTGCTTATTTTTCTTGCTCTATCAACTAGCATTATTGGAATATCATTCTCAATAGGATAAGCGAGCATAGATTCGTGACATATTAACTCATTGGTCTTTTGATTGAATTCAAGCTTAGCACCAGATTCAGGGCAAATTAGGATATTTAATAAATATTCATTCATCCATAAAATATAAATTATCATACAGATATTGCAAGTAAATAAAGCAGTGATTCTTTGAGTATATGTGTTATATTATTTCTATGTTTAAATCAGCAAGACTATATATATTCAGTTTTATGTTTATGACGTCCAGTTCTTTTGCGTTTATGAGTGGCGTTAAGCCTGAGCTTGATGGTGGAGTAGCACTTGAAATAATTGATGCTGTGATACATATGGGGCCACCAAATTCGCCCGTGAATGCTGGGTATGGAGTTCTGAAAAATAATACGAATGCTCCAATAGAGTTAACAACATTTAGGTCGCCGGTATTTGATGAATTGCAAATTCATGAAATGAAATTTGATAGTGATGGCACTGCTAAAATGATGAAGCTTGACAAAATTACTGTTCCTGCCAAAGGTCAAGTATCTTTAGAGCCAGGCGGCAATCATATTATGCTTATAAATAAAAGAAGAGATCTAAAGATGAACGAAAATGTTTTGGTTATAACAATTGCGGCTGATGAAGTTCGTTATATGCTAAAGTTCAAGGTCATAGATCCTAGATCAACCAGTGATTCGAGCCATTCAGACCATCACATGCATTAAAGCCATTTTCTTACTTGTAGTTTATAATCCAAATAGGCTTTTCCAAATTTTTTCGATAAATATAATTCTTCAGGTTTTATAACATAATAGTTATAAATCAAATAAGTAAAAAAAGAGAAAAATATAATATGGGTCATGCTTAGTAACATACCGAGTCCAATTTGAAAAAATAGTAAACCAAGATACATTGGGTTTCTACTATAACCATAAATACCTCGGCTTATTATCAATGTAGATGGTGTAGTCGGAATTGGATCTTCATTGTTTCTTTTGAACTCTTTTAGTGCACTAAATAATATAATAAATGACAGGAAAAAAAATATTATCCCTAGCTCAGTAGATCTTAAAAAGTCAAAGAATCTTGGTACATTATAGACCTGAAAATGGTACATATTCAGTGTTGAGATAGTGAATGCAAGATTTGCTGATAACAACATTATTATTGGAGGGAATGTTATTACATTAGCTCTTTCTGAATGCTGTTTAGGATAATAGAATATATGTATTAGAAAAATCATTAGGAATAATGGTAATGATGATGATAGCGATAGAAACAAAGCGTCTTCAATAATTATTTGTTGGTCTCCTAAGTACCATTCAAAAAAAAGAAAATAGTTATAAAGTGAGAAAACGAGCAGCAAATAACATAATAACTTCTTGATCATTGATTAGATATGTCCATAAAATTAGTTAGAGATAACATTTCAGGTCTCAAATCAGGATCAATATTAAGATCTTTCAGAGCAGTCCTGCTGATATAATTGCTTAATGAAGATTTAATCATTTTTCTGCGAGACATAAAAGCAAAATTTACTATATCTGCAAATCTTTTCTTATGCTCTAAATCTTTGAATGGAAACTTTTTTGGTATGAGGCGCAGATAAGATGAATTAACTTTGGGTTTAGGATAGAAAACATTCGGAGATATATCAAATAGTTTTTTAACAACGAAATATGCTTGGGACATTATGCTTAGTCTCCCATAGATTTTAGACCCATGTTTTGAAACAATTCTATCAACAACCTCTTTTTGTAACATGAAATGAGCATCAATAAATAAAGAAGAATAGCTTGATAACTTAAATATTATTTCAGTAGAAATATTATATGGTAGATTTCCAACTATTCTAATATTTGTATTAGATAAATTATCTAAATTATATTTTAAAATATCTGCATTAATTATATCTAAGTTGTGATAATTTGATAAATTATTCTTTAGGAGAGGGATAAGTTCTTTATCTTTTTCAACAATAGTCATTTTTGAGATTTTATCTATTAGAGGATATGTTAATGCTCCGTCACCTGGGCCAATTTCCAAAAAATTGTCCTTCTTTTTTGGATCAATAGCTTTAATTATTTTACTGATAATATTTTTATCATGAAGGAAATGTTGACCAAGTTTTTTTTTATATTTTACCATTATGGATTTGCTTAGCAATTTTTAATGATTCAACAAAACTTGATATATCAATATTACCTGTACCAACTAGGTCCAAAGCAGTACCATGATCTACTGACACTCTTGTTATAGGTAATCCGAGAGTAACATTCACAGTTTTTTTGAAGTCGCTAAATTTTATAACTGGTAAACCTTGATCATGATACATGGTTAAGATGATGTCATACTTCAAAATATTTCTTTCTAAAAAAGCAGTATCGGCGGGGAAAGGTCCATCTATGAAAAATCCTTTATTTTTAAATTCCTTTATTAGCGGTAATATTATCTTTTCTTCTTCTTTGCCAAGTAAGCCATCTTCACCTGCATGAGGATTTAAGCCAGTTACAAGTATTTTAGGATTTTTAATATTAAATTTATTCTTTAAGTCATTATTTATGATAGTTATGGTTTTTCTTAGACTTATTTTAGTGATTTGCTTAGAGACATCTTTAAGTGGAAGATGTGTTGTATGAAGTGCAATTTTCAATTTTTGATTCATTAGCATCATTACAGACTTCTTTTTACAAATACTTGCCAATAATTCGGTATGCCCTGATATTTTATATCCTCCTTTATTTAGAACTGATTTACTGATAGGCCCTGTAACCATTGCGGCCACTTTATTTTTTAAGCATAGATCAGCGCATTTTCTGATTGTATCGATTACATAAGGCGCATTCTTGGGATTTAATTTTCCAGGCCTATTTCTGACTTTTAACTTAATAGGTAAAACATTGATAACATTTTTCCCTCCAAGTGTTTTGGAATCAATAGTTTTTAATTCATTTATAGATATTTTTTTCTTAAGGATATTTGCGCTATTACTCAATAATTCAGGATCACCAATAATAATAATATTCTTATTCAGGTTCTTTTCTGACAATAACACACCTAAGTCTGGCCCTATACCTGCTGGTTCACCAAGTGTCATTACAATTTTTTTCATAAACTAGAAGTCCTTGATTTCTATATATGCTTGATCTCTAAGTTTCGCCATCCAGTCATCACGTTCACGTTTAGCTTTGTTCATTCTTATCGTTTGCTCAACATTTTTTAAAATTAGTTTATCTGTATCATCCACAGATCTCATATTTTCTACATATAATATATGCCAGCCAAATCTACTTTTAAATGGATCACTAACTTTTTTTGGTGGCGTCTTAGTCATTACATCGGCAAATTCTGGCACGACTGAGCTTACACGTATCCAGTCAAGCGCACCCCCATTAAATGCAGAAGCCTTGTCCAATGAATACCGTTTAGCCATATCATTGAAAGCTTCTAAATCTGTAATCTGATTTCTGATTTTCATTAATTCTTGCTGAATATCGTCTTCTGATGTCATGATATCTGGCTTCATCAATATATGATATGTTTTATATTCATTAACAAGAATTGTAGATTTATTATCCACATTATTGACTTTGAGGACATGATACCCTTTATTGCTTTTAATAATTTCTGTAAACTTATCTTCAGTCATTGAATTTAGTGAATCAATAAATATTTTTGGTAGAGTATTTTCTTTTACCAAACCCATTCTACTTATTTCTATTTTATAATCTGGATATTGCTCTTTAATCTTTGCAAAACCTTTTTGCTTAATTGTTTCATGTATTGATTTTATTGTTTCCATATCAATATTCTTTAATTCATCCAGAATAACTAATTCATCCAGATCATATGCAATATCACCTTTTTTGCTAACACTTTCTCTCTCGAGAAAACTATTTATTTCGTCTTCTGAGACATATATCCTCGAATAAAATTGAGTTCTGAATAATTCTTCAATAGCGATCTTATTTCTAATCTTTTCAATAAAACTTTCATATTTCTGGCCATTTTTAATCACTTCATTCCTATACTCAGTGATAGTCATGTTATTTGCTTTGGCCAATTGATTAATTCTATTTTCTAGAGCTATATCTGAAATTATAATTCCATATCTTTTTGTAGCTTGTTCTAATAGTTTATCCATAATAAGCTTTTCTATTACCTTTCTTAATATTTCATTTTCGCTTAAGTCAAAATATTCTTTAGCTATTATTTCTTCTGGGATGGTATTTATTTCTTTTTGAACTTCAGATTTTAAAATTACTTTATCATTTACTATAGCGATAATTTTATCTTGGGAATTCTGCGCAGATGACAAATTATATGAGAAAATAACTACAACCAGAATTACATTTTTTAAAATTGTCTTATACATATTAATAATTAAACTTATCTTGATAGCCAAGTATTCCCTCTTTTAATAATTCTGAGGTTTTATTATCTGAGGTTGCTAAGCCTTTTGGAAGAAATTCGAAAAAGAATGCATTATCGGTTTTTGTTCCGTTCCAGTAATCTCTTAATACAAACTTCAGACCATAACAACAACTCTCATACTCAAAGCCAATCATTTTTTCTAATGTGTCTTCTGTGTTACTTCTCTTGTTGTTAAATGAATAATTAAACTTACCTACGAGGGCTAATTTACCGTTAAGCGGGTAAACACCTGATACATCAATTTCCTCTTGTGTACCTCTTGCAAATCTATAACTAGAATTGAAAATTTTATATTGTTTTCCATATGGTTGTTTGTATGACAATCTAATTTGATTTTTATCACCATGCCCAGCATGTGGGTTAAATTCCGAATATCCTGTAATTCTCCAATATTCATCAAACCTTGCTGTGACTAAGCCCATTAAGTTAGATGAATCTGAGTGATTTTCAACCCCAGCCTCTAGATTTACATCTCTATCATCAAAGTGAAAAATCTGACCTATTGTTCCCCTAATTAATTCAGTTCCACTAGAAGTATCAATAATTTTTGAAGTTAGAGCTAAGGTTATTTGTTTTGCATCATTTAACCTGTCCTCTCCATAAAACTTATTCTCTCTAAATAAGGTATATTTGAAATCATCTTCTCCTGTGTCAAATAAAGGTATGTCATCTTGATTACCAACAGGAATATGTAAAAGATACATTTGTGGCTCTAGAGTCTGTAGTATATTATTACTTTGTTGTTTTTCGAAAACCATTCGGCCGTATAAACTAAAAATAGAAGTACTCCTTGTAATCTTATTTCTAGAGTTACCTGTCAAGTTATAATCGGTATATTTAAATCCAAGTTTAGGTATCAGCTCCCAGCCAGCAGTTCTGATTGGATATTGAATAGATGGATATATTGAAATTCTTGAACCAGTTGGTTGTGTTGGAAGAGTATGATCAAAATGTGCAATTTCACCGGAAAAACCATATAAAAATTCTTTATTAACTTTATTGCTAGCATAAGTAATATTTATTTTAGGAAGGGTTTTGTATTGTTCTGCTAAGCCAGACTTAGCAACCTGATAGCCTTGAGTACTTATTGAAGTGTCAATAATTCCAAATGCCCCATAATCTTTCCTTTTTATTTTAGCCTCTCTTAGAATATGAGTTCTCCCCACTCTTGAAAGTGTGCTGCCAAAATCATCAAAGTATCTAATATCAGAAACGCCACCTAGGCTAATTTCAGATTTCATATGAGAACCGGACCATTTATTGTTACTAAGTTTAAGAGTATCTTTTAATAATCGTTGATCCCTGAAAAAATAAGCATGTCTGCTTTTTTTAAAAATGTCATCTTTATCTAGGTTTGCAACTTCAAAAACAGTATCGCTAAAATCTGCCTTATGCCTAATTTCCCCCTCAAACATTTTCCCTCTTCCAGAGAAGTTTGTTGGTGTAAATGTAAAATCTAAATTTTCTCTTATATTGAAGTAATATGGTTGTGATATGACTGTCCCACTCTCCCCAGAGCTACCTATAGACGGAAATAAAAACCCACTATGCCTTTCTTTGCTCAGAGGAAAACTTAAGAATGGCGAATATAATACTGGAATACTTTTATACTTTAATACAAGGTTATAAGCATGCCCTCTATCAGATTCTCGTATTAGTTCTGTTTTAGAGGACGATAGTTCCCAGTCAGGACTGTTTAAACTACATGTTGTATATGAAGATTTATTAAGATAAACAATCCCTTTCGAATCAATGAAAATATCATCGGCTTTTCCTCGTCCGGGATGATCTTGTTCTGGAAAATTATAAGTAGTAGTTTTAAAACTTACAGTATTTGCCTGACTATTATAGCCACCTTCTTCGGAGTACAAAGTAAGACCTTTTGTTAGATATTTGACATTATTTTTAGCTTCTAATACACCAGTATCAGCATTGAATTCTGCCTCATCAGCTTTAATCAAGTCATTTGCTCTTTCAATTTCTACATTTCCAGAAGCATAAAATATTCCGTCTTCGCTTTGATTTTGTTTGTCCGACCTGACCTCCAAAGTATCTTCATCGGCTGCAAATAATGTCTTTTGTGCATCATAACTTTCAAAATCATCATCTAAGCACACTGGAAGATTATTATTTTTACGTAGCGACAAGAAATCTTCTCTTCGAGCAATTACTATTTCTTGATATAACATTTCACTTTGATTGCCACCTTTTTCTAATATAGGTGCGTCCGAAAATCCATTTGGCATATCTAAACCTATTTTATTAACTAATTTATGCTGGTCATATATTTCTGAAACTTTTTCATTTTTAAATATCACCACTAGCCTTTTTGGTTTTGATAGTTTGCCGTCAATCCTATCATAGTAAACATAATCCCATCGATTAGAATGAAATGAATCAATAATTGCCGGACTACCTAGTAGAAACTTAACTTGTTCTTTACTCAGGCCAGGTATTAATCTTTTTAGATTTTCTTCATTAACAAGAGAACCCTGATCGATAGGAATTTTATATGGTTTGGGCGCCCAGCTAGGCCCGGATTCTATGAATTCTATTAAACCTTTATCTGGTAATGATAAATCCGGGAAAGATATATCCGGCAAAAATCCTGCCTTAGATACTAAGGGGTTGAGCATAGAAACCAGAAAGACAGCTAAAACTGAATAATAGTTGGATTTGTCTAATATTACATTTTTCATAAGTAAGTGATAATTATATCACCTATATTGATGGAAGGTAGCGTGAGTTGATAAAATCTAACTTTTTAAGTTAAGAATTTAATATTTTTAATATTTTTTTAGACAGTTCAGCCGGATCATTTCCACCTATCATTTTATGTAATATTCCTTTGCTTTCGTAAAACTCTATTATTGGGGCAGTTTGTTCTTGATAAACATTTAGTCTATTTTTTACAGTTTCTTCTTTATCGTCTTCTCTTTGATATAGTTCACCACCGC
>MDSV01069949.1_pt1 | contig 11500 bp, 12 predicted proteins | sample 810851 | NCBI WGS metagenome assembly MDSV01 (sample SAMN05326640, study PRJNA326480) | marine metagenome | isolation source: seawater | place: Atlantic Ocean: North East | collected 2012 | reverse complement strand
GCTGATATGTATTTAGAAGGTTCAGATCAACATAGAGGTTGGTTTCATTCATCATTGCTAGAGTCATGCGGAACAAGAGGTAAAGCTCCCTTTGAAAGCATTCTCTCTCATGGATTTGTAGTGGATGGCAAAGGTATGAAAATGTCTAAATCAATGGGAAACGTTATTTTACCGGATGATATATTAAAAAATTATGGCGCAGATATTCTGAGAGTTTGGGTTGCTGCCTCTGATTACGCTGAAGATCTCAGAATTGATAAAAGTATACTAACGCAACATGCAGAGTCTTATAGAAAAATCAGAAATACTTTTAGGTTTATGTTAGGCAACTTGAAAGATAAATTTGAACCACAGGATTTCAAAAAAATAAATTTAAAAGAACTAGATGAATTGGAGCAATATATTTTGCATAAAATTTATCAAATAAGTAAGTCAGTAGAAAATCATTTGAAAAACTACAATTTTCATAAATTATATAAAGAATTATTAAATTTTTGCACATTAGACCTTTCTTCTTTTTATTTTGATATAAGAAAAGACGTTCTTTATTGTGATAGTGAAAATTCAAAAAAAAGAAAAAACTGTGTGACAGTTTTAAATATTATTTTAGAAAGTCTGCTCAAATGGTATGCACCGATCTTAGTTTTTACTACTGATGAAATATATAGTTTAATAAGCAAAGAAAAAAAAAACATACACGAATACCTATTTGTTGAAGTACCAAAAAGTTGGCAAAACTCAAAATTAAACGATAAGTGGGATCAACTTTTTAAGATTAAACAAGAGGCAAATATTGCTATAGAGGCAAAAAGAACTTCAAAGGAAATTGGATCTAGCCTAGAAGCAGAGGTAAAATTAAAAGTAAATAAAACTAAATTTGAATTGTTAAATAATTTAGATTTAGCAGAATACTTAATTACATCAAAAGCAGAAAAAATATTATCAGAACAAGAAGAAACAATAATTGAGGTTGGTAGGGCTAAAGGAAATAAATGCCCTAGATGTTGGAAAATTTTAGAACAAAATTGTAGAAGATGTTCTGAATTAATTTAAAATGAAATTCTTGTTAAGCTTGAAAGAAAAATTTAAAGAATTATTAATCATAGAAAATATTTATTTTCTAGCATTTATCACTTTTATCTTTTTCCTTGATAGATTCTCGAAATTCAAAGTGCTTAATAATTTTAATGAAGTTCCCTATTATATAAATGATTTTATTAATTTAAATCTTATTTGGAATATAGGAATTGGCTTTGGTTTTTTAAGCACAAATTCAGCTTTGTTATATAATCTAATTACAATTCTCATTGGATTAGTAATTTTAACTTTGATATATTTTTTTTTAATAGCAGAAAAGTTGGATAAATTTATCTATTCAATCATAATAGGTGGAGCTCTAGGAAATTTTTATGATAGATTAGTATATAAAGGTGTACCAGATTTTATTGACCTTCATTACAATAACTTTCACTGGTTTACTTTTAATGTAGCAGATATATTTATTACTTTGGGGATAATGACTTATATTTTTAAAAGTTTTCTTGTAAAAAATAACTAGATGAAAAATATTCCTTTTTTAATTATTATTTTATTAGTTCTTGTTTCTTGTTCCAGTTTTCAGGAAGCAGGCAAAATTCTCAGAAACGAAAAAACTAATACTACCGATGAATTCTTAGTTAAAAAAAAAGAGCCGCTTATTATGCCACCTGATATGAATAAAGTGCCAGAACCAGAGTCAATTAAAAATAAAAAAGAAAATGAAGAAGAAAAAATTAAAAAAATTTTAAAGATTCCAAATTCATCGAGTAGTAGTAATAATTCAAAATCTTCCACGGAGGATTTAATAATAGACAAAATAAGAAAGTGATTACAAAAAATTATATTTCACAAAATACCAATAAAAAAAAATCGAGTTATAGATTAAAAAAAGATTTTGAAAAAATATTTATTCAAGTTTTGGAAGACGTATCAAACCCAACTAAAACTTTAAATGTTTTGAACAAAAGCTTTGATTTTAATCTAAATTTTAGAGATCTCAAAAAATTTAGAAAATTTTCATCAATCTTGATAATTGGTATGGGAGGATCAATTTTAGGTACAGAAGCTATTTATGGTTTTTTGGAGGAAAAAATAAAAAAAAAAGTATATTTTTTCAATGATTTAAATATCGAAAAAATAATCAATATCAGAAAAAAAATAAATTTAAATAAAACATTAATAATAATTATTTCTAAATCTGGAAATACAATAGAAACTTTATCAAATACTTTTGTATTAAAAGCTATAAAAAAAGATTCAAAAAATATAATAATAATTTCTGAGCAAAAAGATAATTTTTTATACAACCTTTCAAAAAAAAATAATTTATTTTATATTGAACATAAAAACTATGTAGGAGGCAGATACTCAGTATTATCTGAGGTAGGTGTTATTCCTGCAAATTTAATGGGATTAAATATAAATAAATTAAGATCGCGTACATTAAAATATTTAAAAGGCAAAAATAAAAAGTTTTTAAAAGATAGCACCATAAAAATTACTCAACTTCTTTTATCAAACAAAATTAACAATATTATTTTTCTAAATTATTTCCCTAAGTTGGAAAAGTTCCTTTTTTGGTGCCAACAACTGATAGCTGAAAGTCTCGGAAAAAAAGGCAAAGGTTTCCTTCCTGTTGTTTCTAATGTGCCTAAAGATCATCATAGTTTGTTACAGTTATACCTTGATGGACCAAAAGATAAGATTTTTTACATTTTTAGTCATAATGAAAAACATAAGGAAAAGATTAACATTCGAGAGGATGTGAATTTTAAAAGTTTTTTAAATAAAAAAAAGATTAGTGAAGTTAAGAACGCCCAAAAAAAAGCATTGATTAAAGTTTTAAATATTAAAAAAATTCCATATAGAGAATTTCAAATAAAAAAAATAGATGAAGAGGCTGTAGGTGAGTTATTTGCATATTTCATTCTAGAAACTGTAATAGTAGGTAAATTAGCGAAACTTAATCCATTTGATCAACCTGCTGTCGAACAAATAAAAAAATATACAAAAAAATTTCTTAGCTAAAAACTCCAAAAATAATTTTTGACCGACCGTATATTTTTTCTTTAACAATTTTAATTTTTGAGTTTAAATCGTCTTTAGTTTTTTTTTCTCTATGTATAATAATAATATGTTTTTTTTTAAAAATTTTTTCTTTTTTAATACAATCCAAATATTGTGAAAATTTCTCATCTTTAAATGGAGGATCAAAAAAAAAAATATGGTATTTTTCTTTTAACCTTTTTTCAAAGATTTGCTCAACTTTAATATTATATACGTCTGCTTTATTAGTAATAGATAAATTCGTTAGATTATCTTTAAGAATACTTACTGCTTTTCTATCATGTTCTACAAAAGTAACTTTATTAGCTCCTCTTGATAAGCATTCAATCCCAAAAGAACCAACTCCAGAATAAAGATCTAAAATTAAAGCTTTCTCAACGTTGATATTAATGTCCTTTGAATGCTTTAAAATATTAAAAATGTTTTCTCTTACTAAATCTTTAAGCGGTCTAGTATTTAAATTTTTAATAAAGTTAATGGACTTACCTTTAAACTTACCACTAATTATTCGCATTTTTATTAATTACTTTCCAACCAATATCTTTTCTATAAAAACCATATTTCCAATTAATTTTCTTAATTATCTTTAAAATTTTATTTCTAATTTTAAAAAAATTTTTTCCAGAGGAGGTAATATTCAGAACTCTGCCACCATTAGATAATATTTTACCGTTTTCTAGTCTTGTTCCAGCGTGATAGATAAAATCTTTTTTAGTTAATTTAATTCTACTAATATTTTTTAGATCTTTATTTTTTTTATATTTACCAGGATAACCTTTTGAACATAAAACTACTGTCATACATTTATCATTTTTCCAATTTATTTTTGTTTTATTTAGTCTATTTCTTAATGAACTAATTATGATTTTTAAAAGATCTGTTTTTAATCGAGGTAGTATAGCCTGGCACTCTGGGTCACCCATTCTAATATTATATTCAATAAGATATGGTTCATTCTTTTTAATCATAAGACCGACATAAAGAAAACCGCTGTAAGGTTTACCTTTCCGCTTAAGCGCTGATAACGTAGGCTTTACTATTTTATTAATTATTTTTTTTTCAATTGTTTTATTTATGATTGGAGCAGGTGAATAAGCACCCATACCACCGGTGTTAGGTCCCTCGTCATTTTCTCTGACTCTTTTATGGTCTTGAGCCGTGCCAAAAAATTTATAACTCCTTTTATCAACAATTAAAAAATAACTTGCTTCCTCTCCACTTAAGAATTCTTCTAATACTAGCTTTTTTGATGATTTGAATTTTCCTTTAAATATCTCTGTCGAGATTGTTAATACACTTTTTTTTGTCTTACAAATGCTAACTCCTTTTCCAGCAGCTAAACCATCTGCTTTTACTACTATAGGCAATTTAACATTTTTTAAAAAGTTCACTACTTGAGATTTTTTTTTACAAACTTTAAATTTTGCAGTGGGAATATTATTTTTTAAACATAAATCTTTCATAAAAGCTTTTGACCCCTCTAATTGAGAAGCATATTTTTCTGGACCGAATACTTGAATATTTTTTTTTTTTAAAAAATTAACTATTCCTTTTACCAATGGCTCTTCAGGACCAACTATTACTAAATTTATTTTATGGATTTTTAATTTTTCTAAAATTTCTTTAAAATCATTTATATTAACTCTAATATTAGTCGCAAATTTAGACGTCCCAGCATTGCCAGGGAAACAAAAGATATTTTTAGAAATTGGTGACTCATATAATTTTTTACACAGGGCATGCTCTCTTCCACCACTTCCAATTAATCCGATATTCATCACAATATATATATTGTATAATTTATTGATGAATAAAAAAAAAGCTAAAGTTATTTATAAACAGAATTATTTTGAAATCATCGAAGAAGGAGATTATGTATTATGTGCGATTACAGGTCAGGAAATTCCTATACAAAATTTAAATTACTGGAATGTTGATTTACAAGAGGCTTATTTATCAGCCAAAGAAGCAAATGAGAGATTTAAAACACTAAAAAAATAAATATCTATTTCCATCTATTATGCGACCAAATCCACTGAGTGGGATTTTTTATTATCATATTTTCAAGTATTTCATTTAGCTTTTTTGTAAGTTCTACTTTGTTTCTAAAATTCTTTGGATTTATTTCTTCTTGAAATTGAATTTCAAAAGTATCATCCTCTTTTCTCTCTATAAATACTGGAATAATTCCTAAATTATATTTAATCGATAATTGTGCAGGAAGTGTAGTTGTGAGCGCAGGTTTACCAAAGAAATCAATTTTCTCTCCTTCACTTACTCTTTGATCAATCATTAAAGCAACACAGTGATTTTTTTTAATATATTCAATAGCATCTCTTACTCCATTGATACCTTTCTTTATTTGATTTTTACAAATAAACTTTATTCGAAGGTATTCCATTAACGGATTTATAAAAAAATTATTTAAAGGTCTGTAAATTGTTGCTAGAGATATTTGTTTTTTTGTAATAATCATTGACATTAACTCAAAATTTGCAAAATGACCTGAAATGAAAATTACAGGTTTATTATTTTCAAGTAGATCTATAAGATTTTTTTCACCTTTAATTATAAATTTTCCATTTTTTTTCAATTTATCAAGATGTATATATTCTATAAAAGTCATTCCATAATTTTTCCACATACCATCTGTTATTCTTTTTTCCTCTAAACTAGTAATATTACGTGAAAAAATCCTTAAATTATTTTTTATAATTTTTTTGGATTTAAATAGAGGTCCCAAATAAAGAAATATAAGTGAAAAAATTTTCCTGCTTAGCTTAATCCCTGAAATACGCCCTATAAGAAAAAATAAATAAATAAAAATAGCCTGAATAAAATAGTTAATTTTTTTAAGCATATACCTCTTTTATTCTTTGTATAAATTTTTCTGACTTTTCAAGGTTTAAGGCAACTTTCAGATAATTTAATCTGTAAGTTTTATGGTTTTTGAATTTACAGAAATCTTTTTCGGTCATAATTATATGATAATCATTTTTTTCAGCATCTAAAATTATATTTTCAACTTGTTTTTTAGAAAAATTATGATGATCAGGATAAATTAATTTTTTTTTAATATTTAGATTATGGTCTTCAAGTAATTTAAAAAAATTACTTGGATTTCCAATTGATGCTATTGCAATTAGATTCTTATTTTTAAATTCATTTATATTTAAAGGTTCATAAGAGGAATAAAAAATTTTTAAATTTTTATTTATTTTCAAAATTTTTTTTTCAAAATTTTCATCTTTTCCTCCATTAACCAAGACAATATCAGCTTTAACAAGAGATTTTAAATTTTCTCTAAGAGGTCCAGAAGGTATAACCAATCCATTACCTATTAATTGATTTTTATTGAAACAAACAATATTAAGTTTTTTTTTAATTTTATATTCTTGGAAACCATCATCAAGAATTATTGTGTCATATCTTTTTTTTATTGCCTCTTCAATGCCTTTAATCCTACTATCATTTAATATTAAGCTGCTGAAATTCGATAATATTAAATCATGTTCGTCTTTATGATTTTTATAATATTTTCTAACAATTACAGGATTTTTTCCTAAATTTGACAGTTCATTGGCTATTAAAATAGAGGTAGGGGTCTTTCCAGTTCCACCAATATAAATATTTCCTACACATATAATTGGAATATTGAAATTTATTTCTTTTGTAAATTTTTTTTTAAAAAAAATATAAACTAAAATTATTAATGTTAGTGGAAGAAAAATTATAGAATAAATCCCAATTTTATTATCCCAAAATTTTGGTTTATTTATTATCATTAAATATAAAATTATTAATTTTTTTCATTGTATCAGACAATGTTTTTTGACCCAACATTTCAATTATTTGATTTGAAAGGTTATTTTTTTTATCGGGAAATTCTAAGTCTTTAATTAAGTTTTTACTTAGTTCTTCGAAAGTTTCTATTTTTTTAGATATATTATTTTTTTCTAGCAAATCATAGATATCTTTAAAATTATTTACATATGGACCATGATAAATTTTACACCCAAGTTTTGCTGCATCTATTGGGTTTTGCCCGCTATCGTTTTTTAATTTTTCATTTACAGATTTTCCAATAAAAACACTTTTTGAATATTTGAAATATTCCTGCAAAACACCAAAAAAATTAATGATAACAATTTCTTTATTATCTAAAATCAGATCTCCCTCATTTAATAATTGGGTGTTATAATTTAATTTTTCTGATAGAGACTTTATTTTTGACGATCTTTCTATATGGCGTGGGACAATAATTGTTAAGATATCCTTATATTTTTCTTTAAGACTAGCATGAGCTTTTAAGCAAAAACTCTCTTCATTTTCATGAGTACTGGCTGCAATCCAAAATCTCTTCCCTGATAATATATTTTTATTTATATTTTCTATTTTATTTGGGTTTATTTTATTAATTAATTTTATATTCCCATGAAAGAAAACATTTTTTGAACTAAGTTTTTCTAAAAATTTTTTCGTTTCTAAATTAGCTGAAAGACACAAGTTAAAAGAGTTAAAAATTTTTTTTGCTGTTTCTGGAAATCTCATCCATCTTTTAAATGACTTTTGAGTTAATCTTGCGTTGATTAAAGCTAAAGGGATATTGAATTTTTTAGCATTAGTTATTAAATTTGGCCAAATTTCAGAGTCTACCAAAAAAATTATATTTGGTTTCCATAATGATAAAAATTTTTTGATTAAAAAATGTACATCTAAAGGAAAATATCTATGTTCAATATTATCAAATTTTTCTAAAATGTTTTTTGCAAGACTTCCTGAACTTAAAGTGGTTGTCGTGATGAGAAATTTCAAATTTTTAGAGTTATTATTCAGAGCTTCTATAATAGGAATAATACTTTTAAATTCTCCTATGCTAGCTGCATGAAACCAAATGAGCTTATCTTCTTTTTTTCTAGTAACATTAAAATGAGATATTAAAATTTTTTCTTTAAATCTTACAGTATCTTCTTTCTTAATCAGTTTTCTAATATAAATTAAAATTATTAAAAGAGGATATAATAGATTAGATAAGATTCTATATGTAAGAACCATTTTATTTTAATTGTTTTTTGTATAATGATTTATATTCATCACAGTTCTCAACTAAATGATCATGAGCTCCAGAATTTATTATTTCACCATTTTTAAGAACAAAAATTTTATCAGCTTTATGAATAGTTGAAAGTCTATGGGCTATTACTAGAGTTGTTTTATTTTTAATTAGATTCATTATAGCATTTTGTACAATTTCCTCTGAGTCGGCATCCAACGATGAGGTTGCTTCATCTAATAAGATTATTGGAGATTTTTTTAATATAGCTCTTGCAATAGAAATTCTTTGTTTTTGACCACCTGATAAACGCACACCATTTTCCCCTATCATTGTATCAAAACTATTTGGCAGTTTATCAATAAACTCACTTGCCGCAGCAAATTCACAAGCTATTTCAATTTCTTTTTGAGATGCATCACTTTTTGCATAAGCTATGTTTTCTTTTATCGTAGCATCAAAAAGGATTGTATCTTGACTTACCAAAGACATATTTTTTCTTAGAGAACTTAAACGTATTTTTGATATATTTTGCTCGTCTATTTTGATAAAGCCTTTTTGAGGATCATAAAACCTAGGTAATAAATTTAAGATTGTGCTCTTACCAGCACCACTATGACCTACAAATGCTGCCATTGTTCCACCCTCAATATTTATATTAATATTTTTTATAGTTATATCTTTTGTTGTTTCATATTTAAAAAAAACATCTTCAAAAATTATATTTGCTTTTTGAACTTTCAGTGGAGGTAAGCTTTCATCCTCTTTAATCTTAATTTCTTTGTCAATCACCTGACTAATTCTTTTAAAAGCTGTAGCTCCTTGGTATACCGCTAAATTTAAAGTAGCTAATGATCTTATCGGCTGATATGCCAACATCATAGCAGCCAAAAAAGAGAAAAAATTATTAACTTCTAATTCACCAGCGGCAATTAGTTGTCCAGAAAAGGCAATAAAGCCAGCTATCATTATACCAGTAAGCGTTTCCATTAAGGGTGTTGCTCTTATCATCACACTGGAGGTTTTAATATTTTTTTCAACCATGTCATTTACAACCAAATCAGCTTCTGATTCGATAGTTTTCTCTTTTTGATAAATTCTGATCATCCTTGCACCTTTAAATATTTCAGTTAAAAAAGTTACAAGAACACCAGAGGCCTCTCCTGCTTTTCCAACGGCTTTACCAATTCTTTTTCCTAACGATTTCGCCAATCCAGCAGCTAAAGGCATCATTAACATTGCAAACAATGCTAATTTCCAATTTTGATAAACCATTACTCCAACTAATGCTATAACTGAAAAAGTATCTTTCATTAAATTTAATACGCCAGTGCTTACAAGGTTTTGAACTTGACCAGTATCAAACATTACATTTGAAACATATTTACCCGAGTGCCTACTATCTAAAGTTTGGATATCGCTCTTAACAATATTATCTGCAATTTGTTTTTTAAGAACACCTGATACTTCTTCACCTACTCTTATAATAAGTAATCTTGCGACGTATAAAGACAACCCTTTTCCAGCAAATGCTAAAATTATTAAAATTGGAATTAACCAAGATAAAGTAGTATTTTTTTCAATAAAAATTTTCTTAACAGCAGGATCTAGCAACCAAGCAATAGCCGAGGTACTACCTGCAACAATAATTGAAAGTAACAAAGCTAAAAAAATTTTTTTTAAATGTTTTTTTACGTATTCATTATAAAGTCTTCCAAGAATTACTTTAAGTTCTTTAAAATTCATATTAAATATTAATTAAAAAAATTCCTAAAAAGAGAAATAAACCAGAATAATTATTGAACTTAAAAGCATGTAAACACGATGCTGGTTTATTCTTCTTAAATTTAATTACTTGATAAACAAGACTGAAAAAGAATAAAAAGATAAAGTAAGTTGAAAAATTAAAATTAAATGAGCCAAAAAATAAATAAATTAAAGTTATCGTGGTAATTAGATAAGACATCGTAACAAATTTTTTAATACTATTTTTAAATTTTATCGCAGTTGATTTAAGACCAATAATTTCATCATCTGATATATCTTGGACTCCATAAATGGTGTCATAGCCCAATGTCCAAAATATGGCCGAAAAATAAAGAATGATAATTTCTGTGGAAATACTATTTCCCATTGCAGTCCAAGCCATAATTAATCCCCAATTAAAAGTTATTCCAAGAAATAGTTGCGGCCAGTAAGTAATTCTTTTCATAAATGGATAAGAAAAAGCCAAAAACATGGAACCTAATCCAAGGATGATAGTCATAAAATTGAATTGAATTAGAATGAGAAAAGCTAGCGCACAAAGAAATGCTACGTAGGTAAAAGAATGACCGATTGAAATTTTTCCAGCAGCTATGGGACGTTTTTTTGTTCTTTTTACTTTTTTATCGTAATCTTTATCTACAATATCATTAAAAATACATCCGGCGCTTCTCATTAAGATTGAACCAAAAAAAAATAATATTAAGTAATAAATAAATAAATTTAAATTTTGATTATTAATGTGTGCATAGGCTAGACCCCAGGAACAAGGCCAAAATAAAAGCATAAAACCAATGGGCTTGTTTAATCTCGTTAATTCTATAAATATTTTTAAATGGTGCATGAAATATTACTTGTAAATATCAAACACTAACTTCATAATCAATTTGATTCGATATGAACATAGATTACACAGTTTCAGCATTAATGTTTCCAGCGATTCCTTTAATGATGACAATGTATAGTAATAGATTTCATACATTGAGCGGATTAATTAGAAATTTACACGATCAATTAAAATTTGATAAGAAATCTCCTCCTCAATTAGAAAATCAACTACACGTCCTAAATAATAGAACTAATCTTTTAAAATACACAATGGGATTTGCTGCTTTTGGTTTTTTATTTAACATGACTACAGTTTTATTACTTTATCTTGGAAGTTTACAAGTTGCTAGATTAAATTTTGCAGCTTGTTGTGTTTGCATGATCATTTCCATTTTTCTATTTTTGCAAGAAATTAGGCTATCTAATCAGGCCTTAAAACTTCATTTAAGTGATATGGACTCGATGAAAGACGATTTATAATTATTTTTTCTCTAATAAATTTTTTTTAAATAGAGAAATACCTTTATTTTTTTTATGATCATAGGACTCTTTAAAAGTTTCTAATTGCCAACCTTTCATTCTAGTCACAATTATTTTAAGATTTTCTTCTTTCCAATCATCAGCAATATTTTCATCTTTCCAAAACTTCTTTTCCTCGTTGGTTCTTGCGCATCCATAACAAAAACCTGTTACAGGATCAGTCCTGCAAATACTAATGCAAGGAGATATTATTTTCTTATTCATTATGGG
>MDSV01022913.1_pt1 | contig 11500 bp, 9 predicted proteins | sample 810851 | NCBI WGS metagenome assembly MDSV01 (sample SAMN05326640, study PRJNA326480) | marine metagenome | isolation source: seawater | place: Atlantic Ocean: North East | collected 2012 | reverse complement strand
TTATGATGGTCGGATTGAAGTTTGAAAGAATTAATCAGGCTATATGTATATTAGAGAATCAATCATCAGGGGAAGCAAGACTTCTACGAAAAGTTTCAGATTATAATATGCCAAATGTTTCTGAGAAAGTCGTCAGAATTATTCACAGTTATACTGATTATGTTCAAAGAGTGGTTTGGAAAAACTATTAGTTAATTTTTGAAAATTTTAATAGTCAGTCAGTATTTTTGGCCTGAAAATTTTCGGATTAATGATTTTATTCCCGAGTTGATTGGTAAAGGTCATGAGGTTTCTATTTTAACTGGTAAACCAAATTACCCGTCTGGAAAATTCTTTTCTGAATTTTTAAAAAAACCTTTTTCATTCTCTAATTATATGGGAGCTGATATATACAGAGTCCCAATTGTTCCCCGTGGCAGCAATACTTTTCAACTATTTTTAAATTATTTAAGTTTCGTTATTACTGGCACATTAATCGGTGCATGGAAATTAAGAAAACTTAAACCAGACTTAATTTTTGTGTATGAACCATCTCCAGTCACCGTAGGAATTCCAGCAGTATTAATTGGTAAATTAAAAAAAGCACCAGTTGTATTTTGGGCGCTAGATCTATGGCCAGAAACCTTGCAAGCAGTTGGAGGCATTCAATCTAAGTCCGTGTTATGGGGTATAGAAAAAATGGTTCGTTTCATCTACAACAACTGTACGTTGGTTTTAGGTCAATCTAAAAGTTTTGTTAAAAGCATACAATCTCATTGTGACTACCCTCAAAGGGTGCAATATTTTCCGAGCTGGGCAGAAAAACTTCATAGTGCCAAAAATACATCTGCGAAATTTTTTGCTCCAGAAATTGAGAAAAATGATGAATCTTTTAATATCTTATTTGCAGGAAATATCGCTGATGCGCAGGATATGCCCGCGGTACTTAATGCTGCTGAACTTCTCCGCAATCATAAACCTATTAAATGGATCATTGTCGGAGATGGTAGAAGGTTTGAGTGGTTGAAATCACAGGTAAAAAAAAGACAACTAGAAGAGCACTTTATAATTCTTGGCAGGTTTCCATTGGAAAGAATGCCATCTTTCTTTGCTCATGCTGATGCTTTACTTGTGTCACTAAAAAAAGACCCTGTTTTTAGTTTAACTATTCCCGCAAAACTTCAAACATATTTAATGACAGGAATACCTATTCTTGGGATGCTTGATGGAGAGGGTTCAAAAATTATAGAAGAATCAAATGCAGGCATTTCTAGCTCAGCCTCTGATTCGGAAAGTTTAGCAGCTGCAGCAATCAAGATGTCTATGCTATCCTCAAAAGAAAGAAATCAGCTTGGTCAAAATGGCATTGAATATTCAAGAAAAGAATTTGATAGAAGCATCCTCATGGGAAAATTAGAAAATTTTTTTATATCAGCAATAAACGATTATCATGAAGAATAATGTCTACTAAAAAGATAACGATAATTGGTGCTGGCTTTGTAGGCATGTCATTAGCAGTACTTTTATCCAAGACAAATGATGTGCATGTTCTTGAAATTGATGAAAGTAAGGTTAAGAAAATTAATGCAAGAATATCTACAATTGATGATCTTGATATTGTTGAAACATTAAAAAATAAAAATTTAAACTTATCTGCTACCACTAAACCAGAAGAAGCATTAGTTAATTCAAATTTTGTTGTAATAGCTACACCCACAAGCTTTGACGAGTCTGCAAATATTTTCGATACCACTTCTGTTGAAGATTCAATAAAGGCATCTCTTAAGCTAAGTGATCCTAAGTCACTGATAGTTATTAAGTCTACAGTTCCAATTGGTTTTACTGAGTCTCAATCTTTAATATATGACACTAACCGTATTATTTTTTCACCAGAATTTCTAAGAGAGGGCATGGCTCTTCATGATAATTTATATCCATCGCGACTGATCATTGGAGGCGATAAAAATCAAACAAACATCTTATTCTCAAAAATTATGATAGGTGCAGCTATAAAAAAAGAATTTGATGTTATTTATATGAACTCAACTGAAGCTGAAGCAACTAAACTCTTTTCCAATGCTTTTTTGGCAATGAGGGTAGCTTTTTTTAATGAACTTGACAGTTTTTCATTGGAAAAAAAAATAAGCGCATTAAATATTATAAAAGGAATATCTCTAGATCCAAGAATTGGCAATTATTATAATAATCCTTCTTTTGGTTATGGTGGATACTGTTTGCCAAAAGATACCAAACAATTGCTTTCTCACTATGATGGCGTACCACAAAGCTTGATCAAAGCTATTATTCAATCAAACTCAACAAGAAAAGATTTTTTGATTGATAAAATTTTATCTCAGAAGATCAAAACCATTGGCATTTATCGCTTAACAATGAAAGAGGGATCAGATAATTTTAGAGAATCTGCAATTTTAGATTTAATCCCAAGACTTAAAGAAAATAAAATTAAAATTATTATTTATGAGCCAATGATAAAGAGTGATTTATACGAAGGAATTCCCTTGCAAACTAATTTAGAAGATTTTGTTGATGAATCAGATATGATTATTGCAAATAGATTAAGCAATGAAATAAAAAAATATGAAGATAAAGTTTTTACACGAGACTTATTCCGCAGAGACACATGATAGAAATTATTGATATTAGTATAGATAAACCATATCAAGTATTTAAAAATTATTATGATCATGCTATGAGGGCGAAACAAAAATCTATTGAAGCCATTGCCATATCTTCATTCAGCTCCAATTCGAATGAAGTTGAGTCACGATTTGTTAATTTGAAATATATTATTGATAATGAGTGGACTTTTTTTAGTAATTATAAATCTCAAAAAGCAGAAGATTTTAATGACCACAATCAAATTTCATCATTATTTTATTGGCGAAAGCTAAATTTACAGATTAGATTAAAATCAAAAATTTATAAATCATCTAGAACATTTTCTGACAATCACTTTAAAAAAAGATCTATAGAAAAAAATGCTTTAGCAATTAGTTCATCTCAATCTAAAATAACCGCATCATATAATGATGTGGAAGATTCTTTTAATAAAACTCTCTCAAAGATAAATAATCAAGTAGAAAGGCCTAATTATTGGGGTGGATTTACATTTATCCCATATTATTTTGAATTTTGGGAGGGTCATGAAAATAGGTTGAACAAAAGGCATGTTTTTGAGCAACATGATGGTGAATGGTTGGAGCGATTTCTTCAACCATAATGATGTTTTCTTTTCATGAATAATGCTATAAAATCCTCCTCAATGTTAAATCTCTTAGCAATTCATTCCTTCATAAATCAAATTTACTTTGATTAGTCTTATTTTTATCCTATAAAGGTCCCCAGTTATCGTTTTGAAAAAAAAATCAACGACCCCAATAAATAATAAAATCTATGCAAAAGAGGTTATGTTGATTGGCATTGATGGGGAGAAATTAGGTTTATTGGCAATTGATGAGGCCTTAAATGAGGCCCAGGACAAAAATCTTGATTTGGTTCAGGTTTCTCCCTCTGATGCTCAGCCAGTGGTTTGTAAGCTTTTGGATTTTGGTAAATTTCAATTTGAAAAGAAAAAAAGCACAGGCGGAACCAAAAAACCGAAAAAACAATCGTTAAAAGAGATTAAATTTCGTCCAACTACCGATATCGGTGATTACAATATTAAATTAAAGAAGATAAAAAGCTTTATTGTTGATGGAGATAAGACTAAAATAAGCGTCCGGTTTAGAGGCAGAGAGATATTAAACAGTAATCTAGGACTCGACCTTTTAAATCGTTTGAGGGAAGACCTCCAAGATATTGCTCAAGTTGATCAAGAGCCATCTCTTGAAGGAAGGCAGCTGCTGATGGTTCTCTCGCAAATTAGAAAGAAATAATTATGGGCTACAAATTAAAAACACATTCAAGCGCAAAAAAGCGTTTTAAAGCTACCGGCAATGGTTTGAAGAGAAGAAGCGCTTCCCGTGCACACATCCTAACTAAGCAGACTACTAAACGTAAACGCCACAATCGGGGAATGATTAAGATGGCAGATGAAACAAAGAAAATTGCACAAAAACTACTTTACAACATTTAAATATCATGCCAAGAGTAACCAAAGCATTAGCTGCAAAAGCAAAACATAAGAAAGTACTAAAGGCTACCAAAGGCCATTATGGTGCTAGAAGTAGACTGTTCAAAACCGCTAAACAGTCTAATATCAAATCTCTTCAATATTCTTTTAGAGACAGAAGGAATAAGAAAAGAACATTTCGCTCTCTTTGGATTTCAAGAATTTCAGCAGCACTCATTCCTTTAGAAGTTTCATATAGCAGATTTATAAATCAAATGTCTAAAGCAAGCATAAAACTAGATAGAAAATCTCTTGCTGGTATTGCTTTTTCTGATCCAGAGACTTTTAAGAAAATAGTAGAAAAAGTCAAGGTATAATGTTCTCATGCAAATCCCTCAGGATTTAATTGAAACAGCCACTCTCAAATTAAAATCCGTTAAATCAGAGGCTGAATTCTTCCAGCTGAGATCCCAGTTTCTTGGTAAGAAGTCCTTTATTTTATCTGCTTTCAAAAAACTTAAGAGTATAGAGCCAAATTTAAAGGCTTCTATGGCCAAAGATTTGAATATTCTCAAATCTAATTTAACAAAAGTTTTTGAGGATGCATTTGAAGGCTTAAATTTAAGTAATCAATCAGATCAAATAGATATCTTTCTTCCCGAGGATCCGTACCATATAGGATCTGACCATCCTATTACAAAAGTTTCAAATAAAGTTATTGAATACTTTTCAGCCCTTAACTATCAAATATTTTCAGGAAATGAAATAGAAACAGATTTTTATAACTTTGAGGCCCTAAATTTCCCTGCAAACCATCCTGCAAGACAAATGCACGACACCTTTTATTTAAGCTCAGGCTCAGATTCAAATACAAATGATTTTTTATTAAGAACACACACCTCAAATACCCAGATTCACTCCATGCTTAAAGAGGAGATGCCTTTATACATGCTATCACCTGGAAGGGTATACAGGTGTGATTCCGATACCACACATTTACCCATGTTTACTCAAATTGAGGGGTTAGTAGTTGATGAAGGTATAAATTTTGGTGATTTAAAGGGAATTATAGTTAATTTCTTAGAAAGCTTTTTTAATTCGAAAATGGAAGTAAGATTTAGACCTTCTTATTTCCCATTTACAGAGCCATCTGCTGAAGTCGATATTAAATTTGGTAATAAAGGTTGGTTAGAGGTATTAGGTTGCGGCATGGTTCACCCAAATGTACTTAAAGGATGCAATATAGATACTAAGAAATTTCATGGTTTTGCATTTGGTTTAGGTATTGAGAGACTGGCAATGCTTTATTACGACGTGAACGATATTAGAGAATTTTATTCTTCAAATTTTGACTTTTTAAATCAATTTAAATCATGAAGATTTCGTATTCATATTTAAAAAAGTTTTTAAATACCAAACTTACTAAAAAGAAATTAACTGAAGTTTTTACTCAGGTTGGTTTTGAATGTGAAATAGATGGAAACATCATAGAGTTTGACGTTACCCCAAATCGTGGTGATGTTCTTTCGCTGAGAGGGTTGCAAAGAGAATTTTGTGTATCCCAATCAAAAAATTTTCAAAACAGCCCTAAAGTAACAAAACTTCAAACTAAATCAAATAAATCTGTTGTAAACCAAATAGATAAGCTTGGCTGTCTTAACTACCATTTATTGTTAATAAGAGATATTGGTGCTTTAAAGAGACTTGATATACATAAACGTAAGTTCCTTACAGATGCGGGTGTACCATTAATTAATCCTCTAGTTGATCTTGGTAATTATGTAATGCTAGAGATTGGAGCGCCAATGCACGTTTTTGATTTAGATCAATTATCCTTGCCAATAAATGTTAAATTTCTTGAATCTAACAATATGCCTTTTAAGGTTATTGGAGGAGATATAAAAAATATTCAAAATTCCTCTCTAACAATTCAAGATCAGCTGGGAGTCCAAGCCATTGCTGGAATTATTGGAGGTGAATATACCTCAGTTACAAAGAATACAAAAAATATTGCTATTGAGGCAGCATTTTTCAATCCCGAAAAGATTGTAAATCAAGCAAGAAAATATGGCTTGGCCACTGATGCATCTCACAGGTTTGAGAGAGGGGTTGATCCTCAGATACAAAAAATGGCTTTAGAGAGATATCTTTATCTTTTAAATGAGATTGCAGATTATAAGAATGCAGAATGCTTTGTCTCTGACCATGGGCTACCTAATAAAAAGCCAGTGACTCTTAACATTCAACGATTTAATTCTTTTAGTAGTTTAAATCTAAAGCCTAAAGAGATAAAAAAAATTCTCAAGCATTTAGAGTTAGATTTAGTTTCAGAAACTTCACAAAATCTTAAATTTAATATCCCCAGTCATAGATTTGATATTGATCAAGAAGAAGATTTATATGAGGAATTATTAAGGTGTTATGGCTATGACAATATCCCAATTAATGCACCTAAATCAGGTCCAAAGAAAGGTATAGCTAATAATAACCTCGCATCCAATCTTAGGTTGGGGTTTGTTCATGCAGGGTTTACTGAATTGATTCACATTCCATTTGTATCTCGTGATACTTTTTCAAACTTGGTTGAAGACTCCGTAGATCCAGCTGAGCTAATAAATCCCATCAATGAAGGTGAGCCCTTAATGCGAGGAAGCCTTTTTGGTGCTTTATTTTCATCAGTGAATTCTAATCTTAAAAAAGGATACCTTTCAATAAAAGTATTTGAAGCGGGGAATGTATTCAAGAAAATAAAAAATTCTTTTGCTCAAGATAGCCATATAACAGGCTTAGTTTACAATCATGAATTGCAAAAAACTTGGGGATCAAAAGAGCTGATTTATGATTTTTACTCCATAAAAGCTGAGGTAATTAAACTCCTAAAAACTTTAGATATCAAAAATATTAAATTTCAACATGCTCAAAATACAAAGGTATTTTCACCAAATTCATTGGAAATACTTCAAGGCAATGTAAAGATTGGAGTCCTGGGCGAAATAAATCTTTCTGCAACTCAAAAATTATTAAAAAAAACTTGTTATGGTTTTGAATTATACCCAGAAAAAATAACACAAGACTATTCCAATTTTAAGATCAAGACATTTAGTAAGTTTCCATCTTCTTCAAGAGATTTAAATATAATAATTCTTAAATCATTTAATTATGGACAAATTGAAGAAAAATTATCTAAATCCATAAAAAAAATAAAATATGTTAAAGATTTTCATTTAGTTAATATTTTTGAAGGGAAGGGAATCCCAAATGGATATGTTAGTATGACCCTCAGGTTTACTTTTCAGAGCAATTTAAAGTCTCTTCTTGATTTAGAGGTGTCTTCTGGAATGGAGCAAATCTCAAAAATATTAAAACATAACTTCAAAGCAGAAATCAAAAGCTAAATCTGCGCTATTATAAAGTTCATTTGCAGTAAAAAGACTGTTAAACTTGCATTGTTTTAACTTAAATCTATACCGATCATGAAAAATAAATATTCTTTTTACCTCGCCTTTATTAGTCTTGTTTTAAGTCCTTTATTATCCGCGCAAGAGCAACTTAACGAAGATTTTCTAAAAAGTCTTCCAGAGGATGTAAGAAATGATTTTATAAGAGAAATGGGCGAGCAAAATGAAGTGAAAGACGAAATTTATAATGCACCCAAAACATCAATTGATACTCTTGAATCTAATCTTCAAAAAATTCAATTTCAATTAGCAGAAATAGAAAGAAACATTCAATCTAAGTCAAACAAAAGTGAAATCAATTTAAAAAGATTTGGACCTGATTTTTTTAATTCCTTTCAATCAACGTTTATGCCTGTAAATGAACCAAATTTTTCAAGTGAATATATTGTAGATGCTGGGGACACTCTTAAGGTGCAATTAGTGGGTCAAAGAAATGAAGCTCTAAGTCTGGTTGTTCAAAAAGATGGTAGCATCAATATTCCTGAGGTTGCTGCTATATATGTTGCTGGACTTCCTTTAAAAGAAGCAAGTGAAATGATACAAGCAACATTGGCTGATGCATTTATTGGAATTAAAGCATATACAACTCTAACTAATATGAGAAACATCTCAGTACTAGTAATAGGAAATGTCAATAACCCAGGTGTTTATACTTACAATGGCGGTACTAGTGTTTTGTCAGTGCTTAATGGGGCTTCCGGTATTGCAGAAAATGGCTCTTTTAGATCTATTCAAATTAAAAGAAAAAACAAAGTTATAGATACAGTAGATTTGTATGATGTTTTGATAAATGGAAATTTAAAATTTCAACATGGTCTCAGAAGTGGGGATGCAGTAATCATCGGACCAAAAGGTGGAGAGATAAGTATCTCAGGCGGGGTAACTAATCCAGGCATATATGAGCTTAAGAGCCCTGAGGAGCCTCTCTCAACAATGTTAGCATTTGCTGGCGGAATGATACCTGGAAATCAAGGCGAAGTTCTTGTTGAGAGAAAAGTGAATGCAGATAAACAATTCATCACCATACCAATTTCTAAGATCAATGATTTCAATGTTGTTTATGGGGATGACATAAAAATTCCCAGTTATGCTTCTTCAAGCAATCCAATGCACTCTGTTGAAATCACAGGGGAAGTATTGTTTCCTGGTAAATATACAATTACAGATGGCGAATCTTTATCTAGTATTATCAGAAGGGCTGGTGGTTATACTAGAAATGCTTTTGAGTTTGGGGGTGTATTAACACGCCAAAGTGCTAAAGAAATTGAAAAAGAAATTAATGAGAGAATATATCAAGACATGATTAAATTTATCGCAACCTCAGCAAATGCAAAAGAAATTGTTTCAGGTGGAGGCGGAACATTGCCCCTGATTTTAAGTGAATTTAAGAACGTTAAGCCTATCGGTAGAGTAACAGCTGATTTTGATTTAGCAAATATTAATAAAAAACAAGATTTAGATACTGCCTTACAACATGGTGATAAAATTCATATTCCTCCTTACTCTCAAGAAATATATGTTCTTGGAGAGGTTCTAACTCCTGGTGCTAGATTGTATCAGCCTGGAACTGACGCAGAGGATTACATCAAGAAATCTGGAGGCCTTGGCTTATATGGTGATAAGAAAAGAGTGGTTATTATCTCTCCCAATGGGGACTCCTTTTTGTGGTCCGGAGGTTTTGCCTCATTTACAAAAAAAGAATTTGATATTATCCCAGGAACTATTATTTATGTACCAAGGGAGATAGGAAAAATTGATGGTTTAAATTATGCATCAGCAGTTGCACCTATATTTAGCTCATTAGCTCTTAGTTTGGCTTCTTTGAACTCTATTAGTGACTAAGCATCTTATCAAGATTAAGAATTATTTCTTAATTAATTCTTATTGCTAGTTTAATGATCAATGATGAGATTTAGCAATCAGTTCTTTATAAAGGTATTTTTTTTCTCATTGCTTTCATGCTTTTCTTACTCTTCAAAAGCAGAACTCTATGATTATATTTATCCAAATCAACAGCCATCATTTTCTAACTATGGAACAATAGGTTTATTGAGCAACCCTAGTGCAAGATTTCTTGATGAGGGTTCTTTGGGGTTTGCATGGAATCACATGCAGCCATATTTAAGGGGATCGCTAGTAGCCTATCCTTTTAATTGGTTCGAAGCATCTTTTCAATATACAGACATTAATAATCAACTTTATAGTGAGTTCCAGTCATTTAGTGGAAATCAAACATTTAAAGATAAAAGTTTTGATATTAAGTTAAAACTTAGGAATGAAAGCGAACTTTTGCCAGCATTGGCTTTGGGTTTAAGAGATTTAGCGGGCACTGGTATTTTCTCATCAGAGTATTTTGTTGCCTCCAAAAGAATAAATAATTTTGATATCTCCCTTGGTGTTGGATGGGGCATGCTTAGTGGAAATGGAATATCAAACCCGCTGACTAGAATTTCAGATCGATTTAAGGTTAGGAAAATTGTTGATGGTACAAAGGGTGGAGAATTCTCAGTTGATTCTTATTTTAGTGGAGAGATGGGAGTTTTTGGCGGAGTTGAATGGTATTTACCATACTTAAATGGGGCTAGGATTAAAATTGAATATGATGGAATTGACTACTCAAAGGAAGGATTCCCCCCAGTAAAACAGGCAAAAAAAATAAATGCAGGAATTGTCTACCCTTTCTCAGAGAGGTTGCAGTTAAAATTTGGTGTAATACGTGGTAATACTTTGAACTTTGGATTTACATATTCTGCTAATTTTTCTAAAAAAAATTCATTTATACCAAAACTTGACCCTCATGAACCTGTAGAGAATGCAGAAGTGCTCAAGATGATTAATACTAATAACGATGAATTTTTATTTAAAAGCGCACTAAAATATCTAGCTGACAGAAACCTTCACGTGCAAGCAGCAAGTGTTGATCATGAGAGAGGGGAGCTTGAAATTGCTTATTCTCAAAATAAGCATGCTAGTTATGTTAGAGCAACAGGAAGGGTAGCTAGAGTGCTGGATGATATTGCTCCCTATAATATTAATTCATTTAAACTTAAAAACTTAAATGCTGATCAGGGCATGTATCAAGTTGTAATTGATAGAAGTAAGTTACAAAGATATGAAGAAAAAGTTATCCCGAAGGTTCACCTAAACTCTTTAAATGTCTTACCAGCCTCACATGCTTTTGAGGATTACCAATTTCAACCAACGACCCGACTTCCTAAATATTTTTATAAAATTGCTCCAATGGTTCGTAGTCAAATAGGTGGCCCAGATGGTTTTTATTTTGGAAACTTTAGGATTGCATTCAAATCTGAGACACTTATAACAAAGAACTTTACTCTAGATGCAGATTTTTCATACGGCATAGCGGATAATATGGGTGAGCTGAAGCTTGCATCTGATAGTATCTTGCCACATGTTAGAACTGAAATTGTTCAATATCTTAAGCAAGGAAGAGATTTTTCTGTTGATTCATTTCAAGCAAATTATTTTTCTAGTATTGGTAACGACATCTATACCAAAATTAGTGCTGGATATTTTGAGCAAATGTTTGGAGGAATTGGTGGAGAAATTCTATATAGGCCTTTTTACAAACCGTGGGCAATTGGTGCTGAGTTGTGGAGAGTTAAACAAAGAGATTTTGATGGATCATTTAACTTCATAGATTATCAAACTACAACGGGGTTCATTAATTTTTTCTATGAACACCCAGGGTCTCAAATATTATTTAAACTTAAAGGTGGTAGATTTCTTGCCAAGGATTCAGGAGTTAACCTAGATTTCTCGCGAAGATTTAAATCTGGTTTAAATATGGGTGTTTATTTTTCACTCACCGATATTAGTCGAGAGGAGTTTGGTGAGGGAAGCTTTGATAAAGGTTTCTATTTCTTCATACCAATTGAAACTTTTTTCTCCAATTATTCTTCTGGACATACTGGATTTGGATTGCGACCCGTTCAAAGAGATGGTGCAGCTGTTTTATATCATTCTTATG
>MDSV01144333.1_pt1 | contig 11501 bp, 10 predicted proteins | sample 810851 | NCBI WGS metagenome assembly MDSV01 (sample SAMN05326640, study PRJNA326480) | marine metagenome | isolation source: seawater | place: Atlantic Ocean: North East | collected 2012 | reverse complement strand
GTGGAATTTTTAAAGTGATGGTGCCCCCGCACGGATTCGAACCGCGGACCTATTGATTACAAATCAATTGCTCTACCAGCTGAGCTACAAGGGCATAAATTTATTGTAAATATATAATACTTTGATTAATTATTTTATAAATTAAATATTACAAGATAAATTTTATAATATCAAAATATTCAATTATATATATAAAGAAATGAACAAGTATAATATGCTTAATAGAAGGTTTTATAATATTAATTTTTTATTAATTTTATTATCAATATCTATAATAATCCCAAAATGGGTTTTTTCTATTTACTCATTTCCTGACGAAGACTTATTAATTAAAGTTTTAACTGAGACAAGATCGATACCTCATTACCCACTAGCAAATAATATATCTGATTTTAACTTAAAGCCATTCTATGATGAAACCATTAGTGAAAATGCTGGAATTTTAGGATTTCCTATCTTAAATTTAATTATAATATCTCTATTTTGGAAATTATTTGGACCATATGGTTTTGTATTAATCGAACTTTTGAGTGTTTTTATATTTTTAAAATTATTCTCTAATTTAATTCAATTTTATACATCTAGTAAAGCTAGCATGATTTTTGTAGGTATTTTTTTACTTTCGATATCTTTTTATTTAGAATTTCTAACATTCTTAAATATAAATTTTTTAAATATTTTAGATATAAATTTTTCTAGTTTGTATAGCTTTAGATTTCCTAGACCAATTATTTCCAATCTTTTTTTATTTGCATATATTTATATTTGTCATCTAATTTTTATAAGAAATGAAAGTACATTTAAAAATTATTTTTTTTTAGGATTAATTTCAGGTTTATCTTTAAATATATTCTACTACTTTTTTGTAATTCAAAACTTGTTTTTAGGAATGCTATTTTTTGCCCAAAATAAGATGAATTTTTTTAAATCTCTTATTAAAAAAAAAAAGGAAATTTTTATATATCTATTAATAGTTTTTTCTTTTTTATTAATTTATTTAACAAATTTAAAGTTTGCCGATATTGATTATATATCAAGGTTGGGAGTTACAAGCTTAGATTTCAATAAAAAAAAGATTTTATTAAATTATACTTTAAATTTTTTACAAAATGAATATTTTTTAATTGTATTTGTCATTAATTTAATAAGTGCCTTTTTTTTAAAAAAAAAATTTTTAAATTTTCTTGTAATATTTTTTCTGGCAACGATTTTAAGTCCAATTATCTTTTTTATTATTTCAAGCAAGATAATTACTCCTTATCATTTTTTTAATTGGATAGTAATATCAGGATCTTTAAATATAGTTGTACTTTTTTTTTATTTTACTAATTCGATTTTAAATCAAAATATAAAAAAAATTATTTGTTCTATGTATATAATTTTAACAGTTATTTTTATGAATTTTTACTTAATAAATTATAATTTCACTAATTTTACGACAGATAAACGAACTCAAAGATCAGAAATTATTAACACACTTAAATTTAATAATTTCAAAGAAAAAAAAATCTTAGTTACAGATGATAAAATTTTTATATGGTTGGCAATGAATGATTACAATAACTTTGAGTATATTCCATTCGCAATGTACACAGTAAGATCTAGCGAAAGGATCAAAAAAGATTTTATAGGTGTTTTAAAGTTTTTTAATTTAGAGTCGCATGATTATGAAAAAATTTTACAAAGTAAAAAGGGCAGGTATAGAATGGAAAATTTTGTTATCAAATCCTTTTTAGGAAGGCTATATATCGCTAATAGTTTAACAACATTTGAAGATAGTAATGATTTTAACGAAATTAAATTTATAAAACAAATAAAACCAAATATTTCACACTCTTTTGCCATTCCAAATTATGAAATCAACAGACTTGTAAATGAGTTTTCTTTAATTGAATCTGAAATTGATCCAGAAATAATGATATTGGAAAAAAAACATAAGTTTCTTAATATAAAAAATCTCGATACGAATAATTATTGTCTTTTAAAAGAAAATGAAAGTTTTGTTATTTACAAAAAAAATGCTTGTTGATTAATTATTTTTAAAATTTTTTTTTGAATAAAAAAAAGAAAAATTTCCCAATCTTAAACCAACTGGAAATAGCTTTGGAATTTTTACTTTATTTTTAAAAATAGCTACAATTAAATTTTTTAAAAGAAAATCTAATCTGAAAAAATTTTTAGTTCTCTTGATGAAAATTTTATTTAAACCAAATGAATAAAAAAAATTATTAATTGAATCATGATTAAACAGGTGAGGATGTTGTAAGCAGTATGCTGGCCATCTTTTTCCAAGGATTTTTGACATTAATGATTTTTCATTATGCACTACACCAAAAACACTTCCTTCTGGGTTTAAAAGTGAATTAAGTTTTTGAAAATATTTATTTAAGTCAGGAATATGATCAAAAACATGTATTGCTATAATTAAGTCAAACTTAATCTCTTCTCCAATTTCATTAATATCTTTAAAGTTTTTTCTTGTAATTTTTTTTAGTTCTTCATGCATATTGTTATTTGGTTCAATACTATACAACTCACAATCTTTATGTTTTTCTTTTATCAATTTTAAAAATGTTCCATTATCAGGGCCGATTTCTAAAATTTTAAGTTTGTTAGAATTTTTAAAAAATTTTTTGTCTATAGAATCTAAATATCCTTTTTTTGTTTTTATATCTAATAAGATGTCACCAGAAATTACATTATCATTTTGATCAGAATAAAGAATATTCAATGAGCTATTATCAGGATAAATCTTATTATACAATAAGCCACATTTGCATCTTGAATATGGAAAAAATATTTTTTTATTATTATTTTCAATCCCTGACCGTGACCAATATTTTGTAATAAATTTATTTTCTACTTCAGGGTTTATGTCAGGAATAATTTTTGTTTCAGCCTCTACATTTTCAAGACAAATTGGACAGGTTCTATTAACTAAATTAATCATCAAATGAAAAATTTTTGTAAGGTTTATTATTGTAATATTCTGGTTTATTTCTAAATTTAATCTCAAAAAAATCGGAATTTTCTTTAACAGCAAAATCTATGCTAGGGAATATTTGTGTTTTTTTATTTTTGTTTACAATCATTAAAGGTTGTAATTTTCTAGCATGCCAAGGACAAGTAACTGAATTATTTTTTAAGCATTTATTTGTCAGAGGAGCACCTTCATGTGGACATGTTGTTGGCCACAATCTTATATCATGGTTATTATCTACTGTGGTAAAAAAGGATAGTATACCAATTTTCTTCCCTAATATTGAATTTTGTTTAGCAGAGAATATATCGTTTTTTAAAATTTTTATTTTTGCTTCTGAGTTAAAGTCAATATGTACATTTGATCTTGAAATTTCTGTACTAAATCTAAACGAGTAAGTCTCAGTTGGAGAGTAAAAGAAATGTCCATTTTCTCTCAATTCTCCTCTCCGTTCTCTCATGGGGACATCCTCCATCATCAATTTTGCATGATTTCTAGTAATAAAATATTTTACTAATGGATTTAATAAAGCAAATATACCTTTTGATCCAACAACAAACCTAGTAGTAACTTTTGTTTCATTTTTTGATACTGGCGTATGAATAACATTACCTATAACTATAAAAGGTCCTGTAGATGTAAAATAAACTTGATCATTTTTTTTATATTCATAATTAACTACTACTAATGGAAACGTAATTCCAAAAAAAGGTATTTTTTGTAAGTTAATAGAAGTATAAACGTCGTCTAAAATTGCCCCATTTAATTGATTAACATTTTCATGGATTTTTTCTGTGTGAGTTACATCTTTATAATTCCAATCAGCATCTTCTATTGAATATTTACCATAATCTGTAAATTCGAACGATGTAAATTTAAAATTTTTTTCTTTTAACAAAGATATCAATTTTTTAAATGAGCTCTTCGACATATTTATTCTATATAATGTAATGATCAAATAATCAAAAAATATTTTGATTAAAAAATTTAGATCAAGATAAATTAATTAAAAATTAATTCTTTTTTTTTCAATTACTAAAGGCATATTTCTTTGATGTAATAAAATTATACCAATATACTCTCCTATTATTCCGATTAGAAGTATTTGTATAGATGCGAACATATATATTCCAATGACCAATGGTGCAATACCAAGATCAAAAGAAGACCAATAGAGTAATTTAAAAATAAAATAAAAAATTGCCACTCCAAAAGATAGAATACTAGATAAAAAACCAATAAGGATCATAATTCTTAAGGGCATTCTTGAATGTTTTACAATTCCAAGTATTCCAATATCATAAAGTGTAAAAAAATTATTTTTTGTTTTACCAAATAATCTTTTTGGTTGATTAAATTCAATAGTAGAAATATCTTCACCAATTTCACTAAGTAAGCCCCTTAAATATGGGTATGGATCATTAATATTTCTTAGTCGATCTATTACAGATTTATCAAATATACCTGCGCCAGTAGTGTTTTCCGTTATATTTGTTTCTGACATTTTATTTAAATATTTATAAAAAAATTTTCTTATTGAAAATTTTAATTTATTTTCATCAGATGAGGTTTTCTTTCCTAAAACAATTTTTGAACCGTCTTGCCATTTTTTAATATAAGTTGGTATCAAATCAATTGGATCTTGAAAATCTGATGCCATTAAAATACACGCATCACCTGTCGATTGAAGAATTCCATAAAAAGGTGATCTAATATGGCCATAATTTTTTGAATTAACTATAACTTTAACATTTTTATCTTTTAAACAAATTTCTTGTAAAATTTTAATAGTGTTGTCTGTTGATGCATTATCTATAATTATATGCTCGTATTCTAAATTAAGTTTTTTAAATTCATTTTTGATATCAAGGCAAAGCTTCTCAATATTTTGTTCTTCATTATATGTTGGTGTTACAATACTAATTTTTTTCACTTGTACTTCTTATTGTTAAGTTGATTGCATTCATTAATTTAGTCTTTACATTTAAGTTAAGTTCTTTTTTAGCTTTTGTAATTACAGGAACATAATAATCAATTTTTTTTGTAATTACTTTATTTAGTTTATACTTTTTATTGAATTTTTTTGCTAAAATTTTAATTAATTTTCTCAAATTGATCTCCTCGTTAGATCCCACGTTATATATTGGACATTGGTTATTTGAATTTTTAACTATTTTTATTAACCATTCAACCATATCATCATCATACATGTAACTACGATAAACTTGATTTTTGGTATTAAGTTTGATGACTTCATTAGACTGAAGATTATTTAGCATATCTGATATGGCATATTTTTGATTTAAAATTTTTTTTCCAATAAAAGTATAACATCTTGCTATTGAAACTTTAAAATTTTCATCTGCAAGTTTTTTAAATTTTTTTTCTAAAAATAATTTTTCTGTAGCATAAGCTCTTTTGTAACCAGAAAATCTGTCTATAGATTTTAAATCAATATTATAATCTTCAAGAAATTTTTTCTTGGTATTATTTACCCCATAAACTGCACCAGAACTTGTAAATAAAATTTTTGGTTTTTTTTTTAAGGATGTTACTAACCTTAAAAATTGATTGAAATAAGCGTTGCTTGTCCTAATATTATTACTTTTAATGCAATATATGATATAGTCTACTTCAGGGATATTTTTTATATTAAGAATATTTTTACCAACATAATTAATTTTTACATGTTTAATTTTTTTTATTTTAGATTTAATTTTTCTAGATAAAATAATAATTTCATTTATATTATTTTTAACTAATTTTTTATTAATTGCACAATCTACAAACGACTTTCCAACAAAACCACTTCCACCTAAAATTAAAAGTTTTTTCAATTTAAATTATTATTATTTAGTTAGCCTCAAATATTCTTTTATCTCTTTTGACAGTCAAGACATCCATATTTTCAAAAAATTCTTTTCTAGGTAGGAGGGGTGATAAATCTTCGATTGGGTTGCCAAATTGTAGCTTAGGTATTATTTTCTGATCCTCTTTTAAAGATATTTCTATCAATTCAGCTTTTTTTGAGTAAATTATTTTGTTGAGCATGTCTAAATCATTGTGATTTCTTATTAAATTATAATTAATATTAAATGAATGTGCTATTTTTTTAAAGTTAGGGTTGGAAACACCTTTGCCAGATGCCTCGTATCTTTTTCCTAAATAAAGTTCTTGGAATTGTTTTATAATTCCATATCCATTATTATTTAAAATAAATATCTTAATTGGTAACTTAAGTTTATCTATAGTGTGTAATTCTTGAAGGTTTATTTGGATACTGCCGTCCCCATCTATACAAATCACTCTTTTTTTATTTTTTGCTATTGATGCACCTATGCTCGCGGGTAGAGAATAACCCATAGGTGAATTCCCAAATGCTGAAAATAATTTTTGCCCATATTTAACTTTTAATGATTGAATGGTCCAAGTTAAGTGTCCTCCATCATCAGCAATTATTATTTCTTTATTGGAGAGAATTTTTGACAATTTATCCATAAGAACATATGGATTTACATAATTTTTTTCTTTGAAGTATTCTTTAAGTAATAGTGGATATTTTATTTTCCAATTATTACATTTTTTAAGCCAATCATTTCGTTCGATAAATATTTTTTTATATTTTTTGTAGTTATTAAAAAAATTTTTAATGTCAGAATTAACTTTTAAATCAATTTTCAAACCTCGTTTTTTTTCTAGCTCGTATTTATCAACATCAACAACAATTTTTTTCGCATTACGAGCAAAACTGCTTGGTACTCCTCCTGTTATTCTAGTATCAAGTCTAGATCCTAAGGAAATTATTAAATCTGAATTTTGAATAGTAAAATTAGCAGCTCTAGAGCCATAAACTCCAACATTTCCAATATAATGCTTATTGTTATAATCAATTAGATCTACACCACTCCATGTTGTCACTATCGGAATTTGGAAATTTTTTAAAAAAGAAACTAAATCAATATCAGCTTTTGCACATTTAATGCCACCACCTAATATTAAAACAGGTTTTTTTGATTTATTTAATAAGTTTTCTATTTTTTCTACTATTTTTTTATAATTAAATTTTACCTTTTCTTGCTCTGGTTTGAATGGTTTAAGTTTTTTTGGGTCTATCTTAATTTTTTGTAAATCCATTGGAATATCAATTAAAACTGGACCAGGCCTACCGGTAGTTGCTATGTGATATGCTTTTTCTAAAACAAACCTAATTTCAGTGGCTTTTTTAATTTTATAGGAATATTTTGTAATTGGTTTTGATATATTAACAATATCAGTCTCTTGAAAACCAACTTGCCTAACTTTTTTTGTAGAGTGATGACCGTCTTGTTGTTCATAAGTGTTCACTTGGCCACAAATGTGAAGAGAAGGAATAGAATCAAAATATGAACATGCAATTCCAGTAATAAGATTGGTTGCACCCGGACCTGATGTTACCATAGTACAGGAAAAATTAGGCCCCAATCTTGAGTAAGCGTCTGCCATCATGGCTGCAGATTGTTCATGTGCAACCGATGTGTATTTTATTTTGTTATTTCTTGAAAAAGCATCAACTAAAAATGAAATAGCACCACCAGTAATTAAAAACACATCTTTAACTTTTTTCTTTTGTAAAAATTTTAATGTATAATCTGATAGGTTCATTTTCTAATAAAGTTTAAAATTTTTTTATGTATATAAACAATATCATTTTTTTTTAATCCTTGATGACAACCTATCAGAATTCCATACTTCATTATATAATCAGAGTTTTTAAAATTATCTAATTTGTTACGTTTATTAATTAAACTAGAAAATCCTGGATGTCTTAATATATTGCCACTAAAAATAGGTCTGGTTTGTATATTGTGATTTTCCAAATATATCTGAAGATCTTTCCTTGAAAAATTTAAATTATCTTTCAATATAATGGGGTAGGCTAAAAAATTAGTCTTTACATCTTTTTCGATTTTTGGAACTATAAAAACATCTTTAAATTTCTTAAAAAAGTTGCAATGTAATTTAAAATTTCTATTTCTTAAAATATTAAATTTCTTAAATTTTTTCAATTGTACAAGTCCAAAAGAAGCTCCAATTTCTGATGGCTCAAAGTTATATCCAGATTCTGAAAAAATAAATTTTCTATCATAATCAATTCCCTTAAGTTTAATCCCCAGTCTTTTATTAATGTTCTCTGAATCTTTCATAAGAGTTGACATTCTTCCCCAACTTCGCAAGACCTTAGCTCTTGTGTGATAGTTTTTATTGTTAGTGATAAGAATACCACCATTTCCTGCACAGCTTATAATGTGTGAACCATAAAAACTTGTTATTGATATATCACTATAAATTCCACTCGGCTTATTGCTTACTGTAGCCCCCAAAGTATCGGCAGAATCTTCTAATACTAATAAATTATGTTTATTTGCTATTTGTCTTATTTTTTTCCAGTTTGGTAAATTTCCAATTAAATTAGGAATTAGTAAAGCTTTCGTTTTTTTTGTTATTTTTTCTTCAATTTTTTTAACATCGATCTGTAGAGTATCAATTTCACAATCAACAAATATGGGTACTAAATCACTTAATGTAATTGATGAAATTGCTGTACCAAAATTTAGACAAGGAACAATGATTTCACTACCTTTTTTTAAATTCATTACTTTTAAAGCTAAGAGCAAAGCAGATGAACCAGAATTAACCATTAAACCATATTTTTTAGAAAATAATTTTGAAATTTTTCTCTCAAAGGTGTCAACACTTTTCCCCATTTGGGTAGATTTTTTCAAAGTTTTTAAAACTGCGTTTATTTCTTGATTGTTATAAACGTTTAAGCCATAGGCAATTCTAGTTACATTTTTTCTCATAATTAATTTAATTAAATTTTATTTTTTATTTATATACATTAAAAACTGTTGCTCACATATAAATTTTGCAGATAATTCTTTTTTTATATTTCTATTCCAATCAATTGTAAATTTTAAAGTTTCAGGCAGACTTAATTTTGAAGTCCAATTTAATTTTTTTTTTGCCTTGCTACTGTTTAATTTTAGAGATTTTGTTTCTTTAAATCTTTTATTTTTGCTTATTGTATAATTAAAATTTTGTAATTTCTTAATGTATTTAACAACATCAATTACTTTTTTGAAATTTTTATTACTAGGGCCAAAATTCCAAGAATGCTGATTATCATTAATTTTTTTTAAATATTGTTTTTTAGCTAATACCAAATATCCCACTAATGGATCTAGAACATGTTGCCAAGGTCTTATGTGTTGGGGGTTTCTAATATTTACTTTTTTTTTATTATTAATTGCAAAAATTATATCAGGAACCAATCTATCTTTTGAGAAATCCCCACCTCCAATTACATTACCAGCTCTGACTGTTGAAATCTTATTTTTTAATTTAGAGTTTTTGAAAAAAGATTGAATATAACTATCAGTAATTATCTCAGCTCCAACCTTTGACGTACTATAAGGATCAAATCCACCTAATTCGTCTAACTCTTCGTAACTTTTATTTCTTTTATTAATCTTATAAACTTTGTCAGTTGTGACAATTATAACTGACTTGATAGATTTAATATTTCTAATTGATTCTAAAAGATTTAATGTTCCAATGATATTTGTATTAAACGTTTCTAATGGATTTTTATAAGACTCAATAACAAGTGGTTGAGCTGCCATATGAATTATAATTTCTGGTTTTAATGATTTAACTTTATTTTTTAATCTTAAAATATCATTTATATTTCCAAAAGTATTTGAGCTTAAATTTTTTTTGATTTTAGATTTATTAAATAAACTATTTTTTTTTGGCTTTAATGCGTAACCATGAATATTAGAATTTAAATAATTTAAAATAATACATAACCAAGATCCTTTAAAGCCAGTATGACCTGTAATAAATACTCTCTTTTTAGACCAAAACTTTTTTAGTTGTTTTATATTGTCCATGGAGATTTTTTTTTACTTTTATAGAGATTATTAAAATCATTTTTATCTTTAAGTGTATCTAGGCTTTTCCAAAATCCTTCATGTTTGAAAGCAAGTAATTTTTTTTTTTTAGCAAAATAATTAAGAGGGCCTTGCTCAAAATATGTATTGGAGTTATTAATTTTTTTGATTGAAGATTTATCTATTACGAAATAGCCTCCATTTATATAAGTATTAGTCTTTTTATTTTGATTATCAAAATAAGTAACTCTATTATTTTTAATTTTTAATATACCATATCTTTCTTTAGGTCTGACAGCTGTGAGAGTAACTTTTGATTTATTTTTATAATGAAACTTAATTAGTTTTTTTATTGAAACATTACTAAGACCATCACCGTAGGTCATCATTATATCTTCATCCAGCTTTAACTTTTTGTAAGCTATTTTAATTCTTCCACCTGTTCCAGTATTAAGACCAGTATAAATTAAATGACCTAAAAATTTGGTTTTTTTAATTTTGTATAAAAATTTGATATATTTTTTTTCTTTAATTAAAACTTTAATATTCTTTTTATTTTCTTTTAAAAAGTAATCAATAATAGTATTGGATTTATGTCCCAGACAAAAAATAAATTCGTTAATTTTTTGATCTGTATAGTTTTGAATTATATGTTTTAATATTGGTTCTTTGCCAATTCTTACCATTGGTTTTGCAATTAAAGTACCTTCATAATCTAATCTTGTACCTAATCCACCACAAAGTATAAAAGTTTTCATTTTTGTTTTTTTAAAAAATTAAGATGATGAAATACAATAGCCGCACTGTTTGATATATTTAAACTTTCAATTTTATTATTAATATCAATTTTAACTAAAAAATCAGCATATTTTGAAGTGTGTTCATGCATACCTGAACCTTCAGAACCAAATAAAAGTATATTATTTCCCTCCCATTTTATTTCTGTGAATTTTTTATCACCATTTCCATCAAAACCGTAAACCCAAAAGCCTCTGTCTTTCAAATTTTTTAAAGTTGAATTAATATTAGATACCTCAAATATATTTACATACTCCATTGCACCACTTGCCGCTTTATACATTAGTTTACTATCTTTTGGAAAATGTCTTTCTTTAATTATAATGCCATCAATATCAAATGATGCTGCACTTCTAATTAAAGACCCAATATTTCTTGGATCAGTTACACCGTCTAGACATGCAAAAGTAACTTTAGTCCTGTCTTTGATAAATTCTTTTAAGATCGGTTTATCCAAATGTTCAATTTCAGCTACAAAACCTTGATGAAGTAAATTTTCTTTTGTTGAATATTTATCTAGCTCTTTTTTTGTTTTGAAATAAACCTTAACGTCCTCAAGTAGATTTTTTTTTGGACTTTTTCTGTGTATATCTTTTTTACTCTCCTCAGTTAAAAAAAGTCGCAAAACCTTTCTTTTGGGATTTTTTAGAGCTTCGAAGACAGCATGCTGACCTACAATAAAAAATGACGATTTATTCATAAATTTATCCAAGTTTTACACGGTTTTTACTATATTTTCTTAATAATTCTCATATTGCAATTACATGAATAAAATATATAAAACGCGTGTT
>MDSV01106883.1_pt1 | contig 11502 bp, 9 predicted proteins | sample 810851 | NCBI WGS metagenome assembly MDSV01 (sample SAMN05326640, study PRJNA326480) | marine metagenome | isolation source: seawater | place: Atlantic Ocean: North East | collected 2012 | reverse complement strand
CTTCTAGTGATCCAAATCTACAAAATATTCCAATAAAATCAGAAGAAGGAAAAGAGATTAGAAAAGCTTTTGTTTCAGAAAAAAATAATATTCTTATTTCTGCCGATTATAACCAAATAGAAATGAGAATCTTAGCTGATATGGCAGATGTAAGAGAATTAAAAAAAGCTTTTAAAAATAATGAAGATATTCATAAATTAACCGCAAGTCAGGTTTTTGGGGTACCAATTAGTAAAGTTAGTGACGATCTCAGAAGAAAAGCCAAAACTATTAATTTTGGAATAATTTATGGAATTACACAATACGGTTTAGCTAAACAAATTTCTGTATCGAATCAAGAAGCTTTAGATTTTATAAATTCTTATTTTAAAAAATTTCCTGAAATAAAAGATTACATGAATTCAACAATTTCTTTATGTAGAAGAAAAGGTTATGTTAGTAATATTTTTGGAAGAAGAATTCACCTTAAAGGAATTAATGATAAAAATTTTGCTATAAGGAGCTTTCAAGAAAGAGCTGCAATCAATGCTCCTATACAAGGTTCTGCAGCTGATATTATTAGATTAGCTATGATAAAAATAAATAAATTAATTGAAGATAAAAAGTTACAAACAAAAATGTTGCTACAAATTCATGATGAACTAATATTTGAATGCTTAGAAAATAATAAGGAATTCGTTAAAAAAACTATAAAAGAATCCATGATATCTATCTCCAGCTCTGAATATCATATGTTTTCAATTCCTTTAGAAGTTAATGTAAACTCAGGATATAATTGGGGAGAAGCACATTAGCAATCCTTATGCTTGCCCAATTTATGACAATTTAGTATTTTTATATTAAAAATAATTTTTATTATGACTCATTCAATAGCACTGGTAGATGATGATCGAAATATTCTAACAAGTATAAGTATGGCTTTAGAAAATGAAGGATTTAAAGTTCAAACATATATTGATGCAGAAAATGCTTTAGTTGGTATTACTAGAAATCCACCGGATCTTGCAATAATAGATATTAAAATGCCGGGGATGGATGGAGAAGAATTACTTAAAAGATTAAGAAAGAAAACGACTATTCCAATATTATTTTTAACTTCCAAAGACGAAGAAGTAGATGAACTTTTGGGTTTAAAGTTAGGTGCTGATGATTTTATAAAGAAATCGGGAGGATTTTCTATTAAGGTGCTTATAGAAAGAATACGAGTTCAACTAAGAAAGAAAATACAAACTGCAGACGATTCTAAAAATCTTATTAAACACGGAAAACTAATACTCGATCCTTCACAATTGGAATGTGAGTGGGACGGAAAATCTCTTCCTGAAAAACTTACAACTACAGAGTTTTTGATTGTGAAAGAACTAGCAAAAAGACCTGGTATAATAAAAGAAAGAGCTCAATTAATGGATATAGCTTATAAAGATAATAATGATATTGAAGATAGAACTATAGACAGTCATGTTAAAAGAATTAGAAAAAAATTTAAAAAAATAGACCAAAATTTTTCTGCAATAGAAACTAGGTATGGAAGTGGTTATAGATGGAATGTTAGCTAATGAACTTTCATTTTTTCAGTTCAAGTTCTATTTTAAAAAAATTCTTTATTTTTAACTTTATAATTTTTTTAGTTTTAGGTATTTTTACAATTTTATATTTAAATGATATTAAACCAAATTTAGTTAAGAAAAGATCAATACAGCATGACACAATTATAAAAAATACCACAGAACATATTAAAAGATTAAATATTCAGTTTAATAAAGATAGTGTAGCAAAATTTTTATTATCTACTAGATTTTTATTCCAAAATTTGGACCATGTTCAATTATATGATTTAAACTTTAATTTAGTAGGAGACACCGACACCTTAGATTTAGTAGAAAACGCTTATGTTAAAAATCAAAATGTTCAAGAAAGTTCAATCGACAAAATTGATAATGATTTAAATTCAGTTGAAGATTTACAATCAAAGGAAATATCTAAATTTAATACTGAAAAGTATATTAAACAATATTCTCAAAAAATAAATAAAAACGATAAACTAATCATTAATGAAACTATTAATAACAGTTTTTATGTGATGACTGTTAAATTAGTAAAAATTGATGAAAAAAAAAGGGGATATATTATAGTTTCTGAAATAGCTGATGATATATTAGTTGCGGTAGATGAAAGAAAAAATTTCATATTAAGAACAGTTTTTTTATTAACACTAGTTATTTTTGTTTTTTCTATCTTTTTAAACAGATCTATTTTAAAACCAATAAGATCTTTAGTACTTTATACTAAAGCAATTAAAGAAAAAGACTCAAGAATAAAAACTCATGAAAAGTATTTAATGAGAAAAGATGAAGTAGGCCAGTTATCTAGATCGCTAAGCGAAATGACAGAAGATCTTTACAAAAGAATTAATATAGCTGAAACATTTTCATCAGATTTGGCACATGAAATAAGAAATCCACTAACATCTTTAAAAGGAGCAGCAGAGGTTTTAGAAAATACAAATGAAAATAATAAAAGAATAAAATTAATAAAAGTTATTAGTCACGATGTAGAACGTATTGAAAGATTAATAACAGATTATTCACAAATGTTAAAAGATGAGGCATCTCTCTCTAGAGCTAAAATGGAAAAAATAAATTTATTAAATGTGATAAATTCTGTTGTTGAAGATTTTAATAGTGATTTAATAAATTTGAATAAAAATATTAAAATTAACGTAAATTATATTAATATAAGTGATTCAAAATTATATGTTTTAGGAGTAGAAAGTAAACTTGAACAAATAATAGCTAATCTTTTAGATAACGCTGTTTCGTTTAGTCCATCAGATAGCAAAATACTAGTTGAGTGTAGTAAGAAAAAAAAAATGGTAAATCTTTTAATTATTGACGAAGGACCTGGCTTTAATGAAAAAAATATAGATAAGGTATTTAATAGATTTTATAGTAATAGGCCAGAAAAATTTGGGGAACATTCGGGTTTAGGGTTAAATATTGTTAAAAATATTATAGAATTACACGGGGGGTCCATTTTAGCTTCGAACCAACCTAATAATAAAAAAGGAGCAAGAATCGAGGTACTTCTGCCTGTTTGTGACTAAATGTAATAGATCAATAAGTTGATAAATTTAAATTATCTTGTTAAACAGGTGTACATTATGTCGGAAGATTTTAAAGTTAAGGATATCAGCCAATCAGATTTTGGTAGAAAAGAAATTTCAATTGCAGAGACTGAAATGCCTGGTTTAATGGCATTAAGAGAGGAATACAAAGGCAAGAATCCACTTAAAGGAGCACGAATACTAGGATGTTTACATATGACAATTCAAACAGCTGTTTTAATCGAAACCTTAGTTTCGCTAGGAGCTGATGTTAGATGGTCTTCTTGCAATATATTTTCTACACAAGACCATGCTGCTGCTGCGATAGCTAAAGCGGGAATTCCAGTTTATGCATGGAAAGGTGAAACAGAAGAAGAGTATTGGTGGTGTATTAAAAAAACAATTGAAGGTAAAAAAGGGTGGACACCAAATATGCTTTTAGATGACGGTGGAGATCTAACAGCACTAATGCACAAAGATTATAAAAATCTCTTAAAAGAAGTAAAAGGAGTTTCTGAAGAAACTACTACTGGCGTTATGGCTTTAAAAAAAATGGAAGAAGAAAAGAAACTTTTAATTCCAGCCATTAACGTGAATGACTCAGTAACTAAATCTAAATTTGACAATTTGTATGGTTGTAGAGAAAGTTTAGTAGACGGAATAAAAAGAGCAACAGATGTTATGATGTCAGGCAAAACCGCAATTGTTGCAGGATTTGGAGATGTCGGAAAAGGGAGCGCTGCATCACTAAGACAAGCTGGTGCGAGAGTAATGGTAACAGAAGCAGACCCTATTTGCGCGCTACAAGCAGCAATGGAGGGATATGAAGTTGTTTTGATGGATGAAGCAATTAGCAACGCAGATATAGTTGTTACTGCGACAGGAAATAAAGATATAGTTACAGCAGATCATATGAGAAAAATGAAGGATAGATCAATATTATGTAACATAGGACATTTTGATAATGAAATACAAGTTGAAGCATTAAAAAATTATAAATGGAATGAAATCAAACCACAGGTTCACGAGATAGAATTTCCAGATAAAAAAAGAATTTTATTACTAGCTGAAGGAAGATTGGTTAATCTTGGTTGCGCTACAGGCCATCCAAGTTTTGTAATGAGTGCATCTTTTACAAATCAAACAATTGCACAAATAGAACTATGGAATAATTCTGATAAATATGAGAACAAAGTTTATGTCTTACCAAAAAATCTTGATGAGAAAGTTGCTACACTTCATCTAAACAAAGTAGGAGCAAAACTTACAAAACTTTCAAAAGAACAAGCTGATTATATTCGAGTTGATGCAAAAGGTCCTTTTAAACCGGATACATACCGCTACTAATTATTAGTAGTAAAATGGAATTAGTTTCATTAGAAGAAACAAAAAAATTTTCAAAAAAAATTTCAAGAGTAATAAAAAATGGCGGAATTATTTTTTTATACGGTGAAATAGGTGTAGGAAAAACTACCCTTGCGCGTTTTTTAATAAATAATCTAGAGTTAAAAAGTGGTATTAATAAAAGTGACATATTAAGCCCAACATTTAATATAATGTATGACTACGATATCAAAAAAACCAAAGTTCTACACTATGACTTATACAGATTAAAAAATTATAAAGATATTCTAGAGCTAGGTATATTTGAAAGTCCAGAAAATTATATTAAAATAGTAGAATGGCCTGAATTAATAAAAGTAAAGCCTAAAAATAGGATCGATATTATATTAAAGTACACAAAAGCAAATGACTCTAGAAAAATTAAAATTACAGGTTTTGGAAAATGGAAAGATTATAAATTTAGTTAAATATAAAATGCTTCCTGTATCAGGAGATGCTTCATTTAGAGAATTTTATAGAATTAATTTAAATAAAAAAAATAGAATTTTTGTTATTGCGAAAAAAGATAAGTATAAAAATTTAATTGTATATTCTACAATTAATAATTATCTAAGAAAAAATAAAGTATTAGCACCAAAACTTTACGCGCAAAACTATTCAAAAGGTATAATTATAATTGAAGATTTTGGAGATCTATCTCTTTATAAATTGTTATTAAAAAAAAAAAATAGATTAAAAACTTATAAACAAGCTATTGATCTACTTATAAAAATTCAAAAAATTAAATATAAAAAAAATATAAAAGATATAAATAACAAGTTGTATTTGATCAAAGAATACTCAAATAAAATTTTAGAAAAAGAGTCAGATTTATTTTGGAAATGGTACCTACCTTTATTTTTAAATAAACAAAAAACTTTATATATTAAAAAGAAAATTAAAAAAATTTTATCTAAAATTTATAAAAAACTTGATTATGGTAATAAGTGTCTTGTACATAGAGATTTCCATGCACAAAACTTAATGAAAGTTGGAAATAAAATAAGTATTATCGATAGTCAAGATGCTCTTATAGGGAACCCAGCTTATGATTTAGTTTCATTAATTGATGATGTAAGAATAAAAACATCGAACAATCTTAAAGAGAATATTTATGAGTATTATTTAAAAAAAAATCTAATTACTAATAACAAAAATAATAAAATATTTTTAGAAAATTTTAATATACTATCAGTGCAAAGGAATTTAAAAATAATAGGTATTTTTTCAAGACTTTTTAAAAGGGATAAAAAGAAGAAATATTTAAAGTTAATACCACATGCCTGGAAACTTGTTGAATCAAGAATTAATTCTAATATTTTTGTAGAATTAAAAAAATTATTGGATGCAAATATTAGTAAAAAAAATAGACAAAGAGTTTTATTTCGATGAAAGTAGAAATTCTTTTCCCAAAAATATTTGACCATCCTTTTAGTTATAAAAGTGAAATATCGGAAAAATTGATACCAGGTGATTTTGTAAAGGCCCCATTTGGGACAAGTGAAATTACAGGAATTGTTTGGCCACAAGAACAGAATACCAAAAAAAAATTTAAATTAAGAAAAATTTCAAAGAAAATAGAAATTAATAATTTAAATCTATCTATGTTGGATTTTATCTCTTGGTTTTCTAAATATAATTTGGTGCCACTGGGAATGTCACTTAAAATGTGTTTATTAAGTAAAGATGTTGTTGTAAATTCTTTTAATAAAGAATTTAGTAAATACGAAATTAAAAAAAATAAAAATAATTTTCAATTAAATAGTGAACAAAAAAAATCATTATCTTTTTTAAGATCTATTGGAAATAATTATAATGTTACTGTTCTTCAAGGCGTAACAGGTTCAGGAAAAACTATTGTTTATTTTGAAAGAATAAAAGATTTGATAAATAAAGGTTTTCAAATCTTGATCATGCTTCCAGAAATTGCTTTAACAAACCAATTCAGTAAAAGATTTGAAGAATTCTTTGGATCTAAACCAGCTGTATGGCATTCAGGTACTTCAAAAAAAAATAAATCTATTATTTGGAAAGGAGTAATTGAAGGTAAAATAAAAATTGTTATTGGGGCAAGATCATCTCTTTTTTTGCCTTTTAAAAACTTAGGATTAATCATCGTAGATGAAGAGCATGACGTATCATACAAACAAGATGAAGGTATTTCTTACAATGCTAGAGATATGGCAATTATGAGAGCTTCTTTAGAAAAAATTCCAGTAAATCTGATTACTTCAATTCCTTCAGTAGAAACCTATAATAATATAATTAATAAAAAATACTATTTGACAGAATTAAAAAACAGATACAGAGAAGCAAGTTTACCTGAAGTTGAAATTATAAATTTACATAATGAAAATTTAAAAAAGGGAACATGGATTGCGAATAAAACTATTCAAAAAGTAAATACGCATTTGAATAAAGGGGATCAAATATTATTTTTTTTAAATAGAAGAGGCTATGCACCTTATGTAATATGCAAAGTTTGTGGAAAAAAATTTCATTGTCCGAATTGTGCAATAAATTTAAATTATCATAAAAAAATAAATAAACTTTTATGCCATTATTGTGGTCATAAAAGTTCTTTATTTCAAACTTGCAAGGAAAATAAAAAATGTGATTTGATATTTTGTGGACCAGGAATCGAAAGAGTTTTTGAAGAATTAAAAAAAATATATCCAAATAAAAAAATAGAAATTTTTTCAAGCGATACATTAAAAAAAAATAAATCAACCGAATTATTACTTGAAAAAGTTGAAAAAAATAAAATTGATATTTTAATTGGTACTCAATTATTATCAAAAGGATTTCATTTTCCAAAGTTGAATTGTATTGTTGTGGTAGATGGTGACTTTACTTCTCATGGGTACGATTTAAGATCTGCAGAAAAAAATATACAATTATATCATCAGTTGAGTGGAAGAGCAGGTAGAGAAACAAAATTATCTAAAATTTTTTTTCAAACTTATACTCCAAATGATGAGGTTCTTTTAAATATATCAAGAAATGATCCAAATGGATTTTTGAAGAAAGAACTTTCTTTAAGAAAAGAAAAAAAACTTCCCCCATTTTATCGATTGATATCTTTAATTATATCAGGGCGCAACGAATCGATGATCATGAAATTTGCAATACAATTAAAACAAAAACTTCCCAAAATAAAAGATGTTGATGTATTGGGTCCGGTATTGGCACCTATTATTAAGATTAAAAAAAAATATCGATGTAGAATTTTAATAAAATATCCAAAAAACTTATTTATGCAAAAATACTTGTCTAAATCTTTAAATAAAATTAAACTTATACCCGGAATAAAACTTGAGGTTGATGTTGACCCTATAAATTTCAGTTAAATGAGGTTTTATCAACTTTTAAAAGTCAAAAAGATACAATTTAAGAAGTTGAATTTGCTAATATAATCTCTTACAAAACTAATCTTTTAGGAGCAAAAATTGAGTTCAAAATCAACATTTTCAAATTCTACGTCTAGAAGCTATGCATTGGCTTTATATGAACTTGCAAAAGAAAGTTCAATTTTAAATAAAGCTGAGGAAGAAATAAGATTTTTAAGACAATTATTAAATGAGAATTCTGATTTTAAAGAAATAATTTCCAATCCAATGATTTCAAAAGAAAATAAACAAAAAATTATATTCGAAATATTTGATAAAAGTGATTTTTCTAAAATAACAAAAAATTTCTTATTTTTTGTAGCCTCTAAAAATAGATTATTTTTTTTAAATAAAATTGTAGAAAGTTTTTTAAATTTAGTCTCAAAAACTAAAGGAGAGTTAAACGCTGAACTAATTTCTTCAAAAGAATTAACTACAGAAGATCAAAAAAAAATTGAAACAGAATTATCAACTGGTTTAAAGTCACCGCTTAAAATAAATTATAAATATGATCCACAATTAATTGGAGGATTAATTATTCAGATTGGAAGTATGATGATAGATACATCAATTAAAACTCAATTAAAAAAATTAGAAAAAAATATGATAGAGGCATAATATGCAAATTAATCCTTCAGAAGTTACAAAAATTTTAAAAGAGCAAATTAAAAAATTTGGTGATAAAGCAGAAGTATCAGAAGTAGGACAAGTCCTTTCAGTAGGAGATGGTATAGCCAGGGTTTATGGTTTAGATAATGTCCAAGCAGGAGAAATGGTCGAATTTACAAATGCTATTAAAGGTATGGCTTTAAATTTAGAAAGCGACAATGTGGGTGTAGTTATATTTGGGGATGATAGACTAATTAAAGAAGGTGATGTAGTTAAAAGAACTGGATCAATAGTAGATGCACCAGTTGGTAAAAATTTGTTAGGTAGAGTAGTTGATGCATTAGGTAATCCAATAGACGGAAAGGGTGATCTAGATAAAAAACTTGAAAGAAGAAGAGTTGATGTAAAAGCACCTGGAATAATTCCAAGACAATCAGTAAACCAACCTATGCAAACAGGACTTAAAGCTATCGATAGTCTAATTCCTGTAGGAAGAGGTCAAAGAGAATTAATTATCGGTGATAGGCAAACAGGTAAGACGGCTGTAGCCATTGATACTATAATTAATCAAAAAGAAATTAATAAGTCAGGCGATGAAAAAAATAAACTTTATTGCATTTATGTTGCAATTGGTCAAAAAAGATCAACAGTGGCTCAAATTGTTAAAACATTAGAAGATGCTGGTGCTATGGAATATACAACTATAGTTTCTGCTACAGCATCTGATCCTGCTCCACTTCAATTCTTAGCTCCTTATACTGGTTGCACTATGGGTGAATATTTTAGAGACAATGGAATGCACGCTTTAATTATTTATGATGATCTTTCAAAACAGGCTGTTGCGTATAGACAAATGTCGCTTCTTTTAAGAAGACCTCCTGGAAGAGAAGCTTATCCGGGAGATGTTTTTTATTTACATAGCAGGCTCTTGGAAAGAGCAGCAAAACTTAATGAAGATAAAGGTGGCGGATCGCTAACCGCATTACCTATAATAGAAACTCAAGCAGGTGATGTATCAGCATATATTCCAACTAACGTAATTTCTATTACCGATGGACAAATATTTTTGGAGACAGAGTTATTTAATCAAGGAATAAGACCTGCGGTAAACGTTGGTTTATCAGTATCAAGAGTTGGTTCAGCAGCACAAACGAAAGCAATGAAAAAAGTTGCTGGTTCAATAAAATTAGAATTAGCTCAATATAGAGAAATGGCTGCATTTGCACAATTTGGATCAGATTTGGATGCCTCAACTCAAAAGTTATTAAATAGGGGTTCAAAATTAACTGAACTCTTAAAACAAGACCAGTATTCACCAATGCCAGTTGCGCAACAGGTAATAGCAGTTTTTTCTGGTGTAAAAGGATTCTTAGATGATGTTGAATTAAAAAATATAAAAAATATAGAAAAGCAGATTTATGAACAAGTTAAAACATCAAATCCAGAAATTATTGATGCAATTAACAATACAGGTAAATTGGAAGAGGAAATTGAAAAAAGATTAATTTTAGTTATTGAACAATTTAAAAAAAATAATAAGTAAAAATTATGCCTAGTTTAGATGATCTTAAAAAAAGAATTTCAAGTGTTAAATCAACTCAAAAAATAACAAAGGCTATGAAAATGGTAGCCGCAGCTAAACTTAGAAGGGCCCAGGAGAATGCAGAAAAAGGAAGACCTTTTTCAGAAAAAATGAATAATATTATTCTTAATTTGAGCAATTCTATTTCAGATAAAGATAGTGCTTCAAAATTTTTAATAGGTACAGGAAAAGATAAGGTTCATTTATGTGTCGTCATTACCGCTGAAAAAGGATTATGTGGAGGTTTTAATACAAACATATGTAGAAAAGCTAAAAGTTATTTTGAAAAAATTTTAAAAGAAGGAAAAACTCTTAAAATATTTACCGTTGGTTCAAAAGGTTACGATCAATTAAAAAGAACATATGGAAGTTATATTGTGGAAAAAGTAAACTTCAAAGGCTTTAAAAACATATCCTATAAAGAAGCAGAAAAAGTAGGTAATAAAATTATTGATTTATTTAATAAATCTGACTTTGATGTCTGTAAAATATTCTATAATAAATTTAAAAATGTAATGACCCAAATTCCGCAGGCCCAGCAAATAATACCGATAGAAACTGAAAAAAAAATTAGCGAAAAAAAAGAAGACAATTTTTATGAATTTGAGCCAGAAGAAAATGAAATTTTAGAAAATCTTTTGCCGAGAAATATTTCTACTCAAATTTATAAAGCTTTTCTTGAAAATGCTGCTAGTGAGCAAGGCTCCAGAATGACAGCGATGGATAGTGCTACAAGAAATGCAGGTGATTTAGTTGATAAATTAACTATTACTTATAACAGAAGTAGACAGGCAGCCATTACAAAAGAGTTAATTGAAATAATATCAGGAGCGGAAAGTTTATAAAAATGGACACAAAATTTGGAAAAGTTATACAAGTAATTGGTGCAGTAGTTGATGTTCACTTTGAAGGAAAGTTGCCAGAGATTTTAACAGCATTAGAATGTGATAACTCAGGTAATAGACTTGTATTAGAAGTGGCTCAACATTTAGGAGAGTCTAGCGTAAGAACTATTGCTATGGATAGTACTGAAGGGTTAAAAAGGGGAGATAAAGTTACAAATACAGACTCCCCCATTCAAGTACCCGTAGGGCCTGAAACTTTAGGAAGAATAATTAATGTTATTGGAGAACCAATTGATCAAAAAGGAAAAATTTCAACGAAAGAGAATTGGCCAATTCATAGACCTGCTCCTAAATTTACAGAACAATCAACTGAAAGCGAAATACTTGTCACAGGAATTAAAGTTGTAGATTTATTGGCACCATATTCAAGAGGAGGTAAAATAGGACTTTTTGGTGGAGCTGGAGTTGGAAAAACCGTAATAATAATGGAATTAATAAATAACATTGCTAAGGCACATGGGGGCTTTTCTGTTTTTGCAGGAGTTGGTGAAAGAACTAGAGAAGGAAATGATTTATATCATGAAATGATAG
>MDSV01219938.1_pt1 | contig 11503 bp, 12 predicted proteins | sample 810851 | NCBI WGS metagenome assembly MDSV01 (sample SAMN05326640, study PRJNA326480) | marine metagenome | isolation source: seawater | place: Atlantic Ocean: North East | collected 2012 | reverse complement strand
TTTACTGATAAATCAAAATAATCCATTGCTTTAGTTATATAGAGATAACTATTAGCATCAAATCTCTCTACAAACGTATTACCTTGATATTTCAAATAACTTTCAATTTGAAAATCAGTATCAAAGTTAAAAGAAAAAAAATCACTGTTCTGTAAATTTCTTCCAAATTTTCTTTGTAATGCGGTTTCGGATAAGTATGTTATATGTGCTATCATCCTTGCAACAGATAAACCCCCTTTTGGTTTGGTTTTCTTTTTATAATAATTTCCTTTATTCCAACTAAGATCCGCCATTATTGCTTGCCGTCCTATTTCATGAAAAGCAATATTCTGGGCTGAATGTCTGAAAGATGTAGCTATTGGGATTGCAGCATTGATTTTTTTATTAAATTTTGTGGCCCATTCAAGAACCTGCATTCCCCCCATGGACCCTCCAATTACAGCAAATAATTTTTTTATGCCCAAACTTGATACTAATCTCTCCTGTGTTTTAACCATATCGCTAATTGTTATTACTGGAAATTTTAATGCGTATGGTTCCATTGTTTTTGGGTTAATACTTGAAGGACCAGTACTACCCATACACCCACCTAAAACATTACTACATATAACGAAAAATAATTTTGTATCTATTACTTTTCCTGGACCAATCAATATATTCCACCAACCCTTTTTTTTTGTGAGTGGATTTATTCCAGCACAATATTGATCTCCCGATAAAGCGTGGCAAACTAAGATTGCATTTGATTTATCTTTATTAAGTGTACCATAGGTTTTAAAAGCTATCTCACAAGAATCAATACATTTTCCTGAATCAAGCTCAACTGAACCATTGAGTTTAAGTGTTTCAGTTTCAGTTTTATCTTTAAATTTCATTTTAGTTTTATTTAAAATTATTTGACTTAAAACGCATCATAACTATGTTGAATAAGTAGTCAAAATAAATTTATTTTGGAAGCAATTTTATGAATAACTTTGAACTTTTAACTAAACCTTCAATCAGAGAAATAGAAAAATATTTACCAGGTGAATCTCTTTTAAACGAAACTAAAGGAATCATCAAATTATCCTCGAATGAGTCACCTTTTAGCATTCCAAAAAAAATATGTAATAGGGCAAAAAATTTAGTGCTTTCGTCAAACATTTATCCTGACGGAGATTCTTTTCTTCTTAAAGGAGCAATTGCAAAAAAATTTAATTTGAATTCAGAAAATATTATCTGTGGCAATGGATCAGATGATATTTTATCTATCATCGCACAAACTTTTTCAACTAATAAGTGTGAAGTAATCTGTAGTGAATTTGGATTTATTTACTATCCTATCATCGCAAGAGCCACTGGATGCAAAGTTGTAACGGCGCCGTCAGAAAATTTAGGGGTTTCTTGTAGAAATATTTTAAAATTAGTCACGAAAAAAACTAAAATTATTTTTTTCGCAAATCCTAATAATCCTACGGGAACAATTATTTTTAAAGATGAATTAATCTACTTTCTTAAAAGACTACCAAAAAATATAATTGTTGTATTAGATGGTGCTTATTCTGAATTTATAGTTGATAAAAGATACACAGACGGCTTGGACTTGGTTGAAAATTTTGAAAATTTAATTATCACTAGAACTTTTTCAAAGATATTTGCGTTAGCTGGTCTTAGAATTGGGTGGGGATATGCAAACAAAAAAATTATAGAATTGCTTGAAAAAATAAGAGGGCCCTTCAATGTGAATGTATTGGCACAAAATTTTGGTAAATTAATTCTTGAAGAAAAAGATTTCTTAAAAAAATCTATATTACATAACGAAAAATGGAGAAAATCTCTTCCAAAAAAATTGAATAGCCTTGGGCTCAAATCTTTTGAAACTTTTGCTAATTTTGTCTTAGTAAAGGTTGATTCAAATAAATTTTCAAAGAAAAGAATTTTAAAACTACTCAAAGAAAAAAACATATTAGTTAGAGACCTTGATAATTATGGATTATTAGATTACTTTCGGGTATCGATTGGAACCTCGCCTGAACTAAATAAGTTTTTAAAAGAATTGAGATCAATCATACTAGAAAAATAAAATTATATGTTTGAAGAAGTTACTATAATAGGCCCTGGTCTGATAGGAGCATCACTCGCCCTTGCATTAAGATCAAAAAAAATTTCCAACAGAATTGTAGGAATAGATTCATCGAAAAAGAATTTAGATGATGCTATAAACCTTAAAATTATAGATGAAGCCAGAGAATCTATTGATGCAAGAATAAGATCTAGTTCGATAATCTTCATTTGCACACCCGTTAGTTCTGTTGATAATATTATAAAAGTTATAGCTAATTTCTCTAATAAAAACCAGATAATTTCTGATGTTGGTTCTGTAAAAAATATATTTTCAAAAGAGACGTTAGCTCTAAACGGAAATAAATTTAACTTGGTTCCAGGGCACCCCATTGCAGGGACTGAACATTCTGGAGCAAAAAATGCGGTTACTAATCTTTTTCGAGCAAAATGGTGTATTATCACTCCCCTAAAAAAAAATAATAAGAGTGTAAAGATAATTAAAGAGATTTGGAAAAAAATTGGAATGAAAGTATCATTAATGACAATTACTGAACATGATAAAATTATGTCTATAACTTCTCATCTTCCGCATCTTATTGCATTTACTATAGTCGGAACGGCATTTAATTTAGATATTGAAAAAAAAAAAGAGCTTATAAATTTTGCAGCTGGAGGATTTAAAGATTTTACTAGGATAGGGTCATCCGATCCAAAGATGTGGACAGATATTTTTATTAAGAATAAAAAATTTTTGTTAAGCACTCTCAAACTTTTTTTAAAAGATATTGATTTAATTAAAGAAAAAATTGAAAAAAGCAAAGTTGAGGAAATTTTTAATCTATTAAAGAGAACAAAAGAAGTTAGAAAAAGTATTGTTAAAAAAGGTATCTAGTTCTTAAAATAATACGATTTTTTTAAAATATTTATTACTTTCTCTTTACTAACTTCTTTTTTAATTAAAGGATGTATTTTTACTTTTATAGTGCCTTTTTTCTTTGAAAAAGTCTTATTAACCCAGTAAACCCCTGAATTTAATGAAACTGGTAAAATCGGTATATTTAAAAATTTGTGTATAGCAAAAACTCCTGTGTTAATTTTTCCGCGTTCAGACGGCAAGAGTCTCGTACCTTCGGGGAAAATAACAAAGATTCTTTTTTCTCTACTTGTTAATTTACTTATAGTCCTAATTACTGTTTTCATAGAGTCAAAAGCCTTATTCCTTTTAACAAAAATAAATCCTAGCTTCTTAAAATACTGAGAAAAAATTGGTATTCTTCTTAATTCATCTTTAAGTATAAAAATAGATCCAGGAAACAAAGAGCCAAAAAAGAAAGTTTCCCAAGCTGATTGATGATTGCTTGCAACTATAAATGAACCTTTTTTTGGAATATTATCTAAACCACAAATTAAATAATCAATACCAAGAATCATTTTTGACAACTTTATAACTAATGTTGTCCATAAATTTGATAAATAAACAACAAATTTGTAGCTAAATAATTTTACTGGAGAAAAAATTAAAAAGAAACATGTTGTTCCAATATAAAATAATAGATAAAAAATTAAGCTTCTTAAAAAATTCATTTTAAAGAAAAGATTGTGTAAATCACCTTAAAATATTCAAGAATAACAATTCGAGCGTGGAAAGTAATATTTTCATTAAATGCTATCTTATATTCTGCTGGAACAAGAACTATCTCTATATTTGATATTAATTTATTAAAAATAATATAACTCCTGGGAAGATGATAATATGAGCTAACCAAAATTAATCTCTCTATATTATTATTTTCAGATAACCATTTTTCAACCTCCAAAGCATTTTCTTTGGTGTTTTTTGCTTTTTTATCATAAACCACACAACAGTTTTCATTTACTAACTGTCTATTTATATCATCTTTTAATTCCAATTCAGATTCTTTGAAAACTCCGGAAATAAACAAATATTGCCCATAATTTGCATCAAACAACTCAATACCTTTATTGATTCTTCCTTTTCCACCAGTCAATACAATGATTGCGGAATTTTTTGTTTTACTAAATTCATCAACACCATAAATTTTCTTAGGTAAAATATTAAATAAAAGTATTAACCACCAAATAAACGCTAAAAGATTTACCGCCACAAAAAAAATAAATAATTTTTTAAAATTTGTCAAAAAATCTTTTCTCAAAAAAATAAAATAAGTATGACATTAAAAAAAATAACAATAAAACTAAAAATAAAAGAATAAATATAATTAATATAACTAAAGTCTTCATATTGATCTGAATAAAAAATGAACTATTAAAGAAATCAAAATTTGCACCAAATAGTTTAATCAACAATATACTTACAAAATAAACAAAAATTATACTTAGTATGGATCCAGGAATAATTTTTTTAACAACACTTTGTGAAATATTTTTTGATAATTCAAAACTACTAGCTCCCATTATTTGTAACATTTCTAAAAACTTATAATTACTAATTAATGCTGCCTTAACAACATTCATCACCAGAAATGCAAACAAAGTTATAATTACTAAAGACATCATAAAAATAATAAGTTTTATTCGACTTAATAATGAAGTTATTTCAAAAAGTTCGTCTTGATGAGAATACTTTTCTGTTAATCTGTTTTCAGATAGATTGATAATTGCTGCATAGGTATTATCTATTAAAGTCTTATCGTCAGATTCGATCTGAAATATAAAAGGTAATCTTAAACCAGACATGTCAGAGAAATTTGTTAGTCCTAAACTCTCCTTTATCAAATCATTATCAATTATCTTGAATTTCAATTTGTCATTTTTTGATAAAAAGTTCTCAATACTTTCTGTAACATTTAAAGGTATTTTCTTCTCATCAGAAAAATTACTTATAATGAATGTTGTTTTTCTTGACTCAGACTCTAGCCAATTACTTGAAAATTCATAAAAGTTATAATAAATTGCTATATGAATTGTAATTAAACTAATGATTAGAAATGACAATCCATGAAAAAACTTCTCCTCTTCTTTAAGAAAAGTTTTTTTTAAAATTTCCTGAACTTGTATCATTTGTTCTTATTAAAGTTCTAAAACTTTATGCTTAACATTAATATTTGAAAGATTATTTGTAGTCATAATTATAGTTGATCCAATTTTACTTAATGATTCAAATAAAAAGAAAATCTTTTTCCTTGATTCTTTGTCTAAGAAAGTCTCAGGCTGATCTGCAATTATTACACTAGGATTGTTAATTAAAGCTCTTGCTATAACTACCTTTTGCTTTTGGCTATTTGAGAGGTTTATAACCTTTTCATTTTTAATTGTATCAAGTTCCAACCATCCAGAAATTTCAGACATTCTATTTGAAAAATCTTTTTTTGAATTCTGAATTCGACTTGCTAACTCAATATTTTGAAAAACTGAAAAAAAAGGTATTAAGTAGTCATTCTGAAGGATTACTCCCATTTTTTTTCTAAAATCAATAATTTCTTTTTTAGATTCCGTAGAAATTTTCTTTCCTCTTAAATATAAACTTCCCATTGATGGCAAAACCTTAAAGTAAAATAACTTTAGAAGTAATGATTTTCCAGTTGCATTGGATCCTTGAATAACGAAAAAATCTCCTCTTTTTATTTCAATATTAATATTGTTTATTGACTTCTTTTTTGAAATAATCGAAACGCGATCTAAGAAAAAAATACTCTCCATATTTATTTATTTGAAATATTTATTTTTTTTTTTTTTATGAACACCTCATTTATCTCCCCTCTTAAATTATAATTTGACGCCATACAAGAACCATATGCACCTGTTGCACATATAGCAATCAGATCATCTTTTTCGAGTTTCTGAAATTTAATATTTTTTACAAATATATCTCCAGTTTCGCAAATTGGGCCAACGATATCGTAATTCTCTTCATTTTTATTTGTCGATAATCTAACTGGAATTATATTATGAAATGCTCCGTATAGAGACGGCCTAATCAAATTGTTCATTCCTGCATCGATAATAAGAAATTTCTTATTTTTTCCTTTCTTTACTCTAATTACTTTAGAAAGAATAATTCCTGATGCCCCAACCAATGAACGACCTGGCTCAATGATTACATCGATATTAAGATCAGCAAATAACTCTTCAATTAATTGTGCATACTTTTTAATATCTATTAATTTATTTTTTTCATTATACCTAATTCCAATTCCACCTCCCAAATCAATTGAAGATATTTTAAAACCTTTATCATTTAATAAACTTATCTGATTCTTTATCTTTTTAAATGCGTTTCTAAAGGGTTGCAATGATTCAATCTGTGATCCGATATGAACAGACAAACCAATAATATTTAAAAACTTATTATTTTTATACTCCTTAAAGATTTCAGGAATTAGTTTATCAGGAATTCCAAATTTATCCTCCGACCTTCCTGTTGAAATTTTTTCATGTGTGTTTGCATTAATATCAGGATTAACCCTTAAGCATATGTTTACTAATTGTTTTTTTTTTTTACATATAAAACTAATTTCTTCAAGTTCTTCGATACTTTCGACATTTATCTGTTTTATTTTTTTGCTTATTGCAAATTCAATTTCATCACAAGTTTTCCCCACACCCGAAAACACAACCTTACTTGGATCAACTCCATTTGATAGAGACTTTTGTAATTCACCAGCAGAAACAACATCTACTCCAGAGCCTAGTTTTGATAAAATTTGAATAATCTGAGAATTATAATTAGCTTTCATTGCATAACAAATTAATGGTTTAATTTTTTTAAATGATTTTTTTAACAATGAATAATTAAATTCAATCTGTGATATTGAATAACAATAAGTAGGAGTTTTGTATTTAATAGCAATTTTATCTAAAGGAATTTCTTCTAAAAATAACTTTTTATTTTTATAATATAGATATTTATTGAAATCTTGGGCTTTACTCATTTTGAACCGGATACTCTCTTGGAAAATCACTTTCTGGATATCTATCAAGTTTCGATTTTTTTCCACATGAAATTAAGAAAAATAATAAAATTACAATTGAAAATTTAAAGAAATTTTTCATGATATTATATTTTCTTTTTGGCTCTTTTAATCGCTTTTCTTATTTGACTAAACTCGGTTCCTCCATATGATTTCTTTTTTGAAATAGAGCTTTCGATAGACAAATAATTAAAAATATCTTCATTGATTTTCGATTCAACGGATTGTAACTCTTCGAGGCTCAATTCACTTAATAATTTGTTTTTTTTTTCTGCCATTAGAACTATTTTACCTGTTATCTGATGAGCCTCTCTAAAAGTAAATTCGGTATTTTTAACAATCCAGTCTGCAATATCAGTAGCAGTTGTGAATCCTTTATTAGCTAAATTATACATTCTTTGCTTATTTACTTTCACAGTTGAAAGCATTTCATTTACTATATCTAATAAAAGATTTATAGTTTTATCAGCATCAAAAACAGGCTCTTTATCTTCTTGAAGATCTTTGCTGTAACCACTAGGAAGGCCCTTTTGAATTATTAATAAATTCAATAGCGAGGAATAAATTCTTCCACATTTTGATCTAACTAATTCTGCAGCATCAGGATTTTTTTTCTGGGGCATTATTGATGATCCCGTACATAAGTTATCTGGGAATTTTATTAAATTATATGCGCTACTGGACCAAACTATAAAATCTTCCGAAAGTTTTGAGAAATGCATGCTTAATATAGATAATACACTTAAATATTCAATAACGAAGTCTCTGTCAGACACAGAATCAAGAGAATTCTCAGTCGGTTTTGAAAAATCAAGATCTTTTGCTAAAAAATTTCTATCAATTTCAAAAAAATTTGTTCCCGCCAAAGCACCAGATCCAAGTGGACATTCATTAATATTTTCTAATAATTGTTTTGCTCTTTTTCTATCTCTTTCAAACATTTCAAAAAAAGACATTAAATAGTGTGAGTATGATATTGGCTGAGCATTTTGTGAATGGGTAAACCCTGGCATGATTACATTTATATTTTGATCTGCTAATTTAAGAATAGTTTTTTGAATTTTTTCTAATTTTAAGATAACGGTATGTAATTTATCTTTGATCCATAACTTTAAATCAGTTGCGACTTGATCATTTCTAGATTTTCCAGTGTGGACTTTACCAGCAAGTCTCCCTATTTTTTCTTTTAATGCCATTTCTATATTCATGTGGATGTCCTCATACTTGTCGGTAAATTTAAATTTTCCTTGTTTTATTTCATATAATATTTCATCTAAAGCGTTAAAAATTTTTTTAAACTCCTTCTCGCTAATAATTTTGCAATTACGAAGTGATTTTGCATACGATTTATTTAATTTAATATCCTGTGAGGCTAGCTGATAATCAAATTCTATAGAGTTATTGATTTTCTTTAATAGATCAGATGATTCCTTTTTAAACCTTCCTCCCCAAACTAAATTTGTTGTTTTCTTCATCTATGTTATTATGCAACTATGAGATTATTCTTCTTATTTTTTATAGCTATTTCAAATCTATCTTATTCATATGAGAACAATCAACTATTATTACACAATCCTCCTAAAAAAATTGGTTATATCGAATTTGAAAGCTTAAATGGAAGTAAAAAAGACTTTTTTAAAGAAGAAAAAAAAAAAATATATCTTTTAAATTTTTGGGCAACTTGGTGCCCACCTTGTATCAAAGAAATTCCAGAGTTAATTAAATTAAAAAAAAAATTTAAAAATGAAATTGAAATTATTTTTGTATCAGTTGACTCAAATCCGAATAAAGCAATCCCAAAGTTTTTAAAAAAACATGACTTCAAAGATATAATTCTCTTTATTGATAAAAAGCTCACACTCTCAAAAAAGCTCGATGTAAAGAAGATGCCTACTACTATTTTGATAAATGACAAACTGGAGGAGATTTCTAGAGTGGAGGGATATATAAATTGGCTTGATGAGCTTATCTTGGAAGATTTAGCAAAACTACTATAATTTTTCTTCAAGTTTTGGTAAAACCTCAAAAAGATCTCCTACCAGGCCATAATCAGAAAAATTGAATATAGGTGCTTCTTCATCCTTATTAATACACGCTATAAATTTCGAATCTTTGATACCAGCAATGTGCTGAATAGCGCCTGATATTCCAACTGCAATATACAAATCCGGAGCAACAATTTTTCCTGTTTGACCCACCTGCCAATCATTTGGAACGAATCCAGCATCAACTGCAGCTCTACTTGCTCCCATAGCTGCACCAAGTTTATCTGCAATACCTTCTAATAACTTAAAATTATCACCATTCTGCATTCCTCTTCCTCCAGATATCACAATCTTTGCACTGGTAAGCTCCGGTCTGTCAGATTTTGATTGATCATATTTAACAAAATTTACACTGTCATTTTTATCTGTATCAATTAAAAATTCTTCAGAATCAACATTTGAATTTTGAGCACAAGGTTCGAAACAAGTAGGTCTAATTGTAATCACTTTTATCGGATCATTTGATTTTACTTTTGCTATTGCATTTCCTGCATAAATTGGTCTCTCAAAAGTTTCTTCATTAACGATTTTAGTGATATCAGAAATCTGTTGAACGTCTAACAGTGCAGAAAGTTTAGGTGACATATTTTTTCCAAAAGTTGTTGAAGGGGACAAAATATGTGTAAAACTCTTACCTTCAATAAACTTTAATACAGCCTCCGCTAAATTTTCGGCTATCTGATTTTCAAAAATTGAGTTGTCAATTGTAAAAATTTTTTTTAACAAATCACATTTTTTTAGTTCGCTTAAAGCACCAGATATACCTTTTCCCATAATTATAGCTTCTACATTCTCACCAATTTTACTTGCAGCTGTAATTGTAGATAAAGATGATTGTTTTATTGAACTATTATCGTGTTCAATGACAACTAGAATTTTCATAATATTTTTGCCTCGTTTTTAAGTTTATCTACCAATGATTCGACATCTTCTACTTTAACTCCAGGTTTTCTATCAGGTGGTTCACTAACCTCTAATAAATCGAGTCTATTTTTTATATTGATACCAAAACTTTCAATTTCAATAGTTTCTATTTTTTTTTGCTTTGCTTTCATAATATTAGGAAGAGATGCATAGCGTGGTTCATTTAACCTTAGATCTGTAGTAATTACACATGGGATATTTATTCTGATTGTTTCAAGACCACCGTCAACTTCACGAGTAACATCAATAGTATTATCATCATTTTTTTTTAATTCTGAAGCAAAAGTTGCTTGAGGATAACCTAATAAAGTTGCGACAATCTGTCCAGTTTGATTGCAATCATCATCTATGGCTTGTTTACCCATTATAATCAAGTCTGGATTCTCTTTTTTTGATATTTCTTTTATAATCTTTCCAACATTCAATGGTTCTATCTGATCATTATCTGTTTTTATGAGAATCCCCCTGTCTCCACCCATTGCAAGTGCAGATCTAATGGTTTCTTGAGATTTGTCAGTTCCAACTGATAGGATTATTATTTCATTTACTAGGCCCTTTTCTTTCATTCTTACCGCTTCTTCAACGGCGATTTCATCAAAAGGGTTCATTGACATTTTCACATTTTCTGTCTCGACTCCTGATTTGTCAGCTTTTACCCTTATTTTAACGTTGTAATCAATAACTCTTTTAATACAAACTAATGCTTTCATTTTTTAATCCTATTTATTCTTTATTTGGGATCCAAAGTATATCACCATCTTTTTTATTCTCAAACCTCGCAGCAACAAAAAGAAAATCTGAGAGTCTATTTGTATATTTCAATACATCAGGATTAACTTTTTCCTTTTTGTCTAATTCAACAATTGATCTTTCAGCTCGTCTGGTAAGTGATCTCGCAAGATGCAAGAAAGACGAAGCTTTGCTTCCACTTGGCAATATAAAAGATGTCAGTTTATTTAAATCCTGATTAATTTTATCTATTTGATTTTCTAAAAAATCAATCCTTTTCTTAGATATTGTGAGTTTTTTTTTTGCATTTTCTGGGAAACATAAATCTGCTCCAATATCAAATAAATCATTTTGAATGCTTTTTAAAATTTCTCTTATTTGATCTGATGAGAAAACCATTGACACACCTATGCATGAGTTTGCTTCATCAATATCTCCATAGGCCTGGATTCTAGTATCACTCTTTTCTACTCTAGATCCATCGCCTAAACTTGTTAAACCTTTATCCCCTCCTCGAGTATAAATTTTATCAAGTTTTACCAAATGATTACCTTAAGATTTTAAAATTAAAGCTACCGTTAGGATTATCAACGTCACGAACTGTATCCCAACTCTATAACGCATAAAGAGATTGATTTTATTGTTTTCATTATCTCCAGATTTTGCAGTGTGAAAAAGACCTATCAGTAGAGTTAGAAAAGTTGCAATTAAGCATATAACAATTATAAAGTTAAGAAATGATTCCATCTATCTTACAAGAAGACCTTTAACTACAATTTGAGCTTGGATCTCGGCAGCACCTTCAAATAT
>MDSV01099868.1_pt1 | contig 11504 bp, 3 predicted proteins | sample 810851 | NCBI WGS metagenome assembly MDSV01 (sample SAMN05326640, study PRJNA326480) | marine metagenome | isolation source: seawater | place: Atlantic Ocean: North East | collected 2012 | reverse complement strand
GCGCAGGAAAAGGAACGGCTCATCGACAAATCCAAGGGTCACAAGGTTCTGAAGTCCCCGCACCCCAGCGGCTTGTCCGCGCACAGGGGCTTCTACGGGTGCAAGCACTTCTCGCAGGCGAACGCGTTCATCGAAAGCAAGGGCGGCGCGCCGATCGACTGGCAAATCGCGTGACGCGTTCCGATCTCCGCGCGTCGGGCGTCGGTCTCGTTTCTATACAATCGTTCCCGTCGAGGCGCTCTATTCGCGACACGACCCGTCACATCGCGACAGATACGTTCTTCCTTTCCATGAGCTCCACCACGGTGTTCACCTGCAGGCAGACGTTCATGATCTGCGCGTCCCACTGCTCGACGACGGCGCCGCCGTCGTCGGCTTCGCCGAACGTCACCGCGCCGTCCACCTGATCGATGGAGCCCACCATGCGCCCCTCGGAGATCATCTTCGCCGCCGTACGCTCGGCGCGGTCGCTCCCCACGCCCAGGAGTTCACCCAGCTCCGCGACGGAGATGTTGTTGTACAGCTTCGATGCGCTCAGCAGGTTGTGCTCGCTCACCGCGCGGGACAGCACGGTGAGCCCGTCGTCGCCGACCGCGAGCTGGTGCGGTTTCAGCGCGGCGCCGAATGCCGAAACCTCCTCCGCGCGCAGGATGCGCTCCAGGTACACCTTCTGTAACATGCCGAACGCGGGGACAGACGCACACCGCTCGTCCTTCAAGAGCATCGCGAGCACGCGGCTGCGCTGCGGGCCCGCGGAGGCGAGTATGGCGCACGTGATGGCGTTCGAGAGCGCCTCGGCGAGGCGCGCCTCGCTCTTCCCCGCGCCTCGCCCCTCCGGCTCCGCCTGTGACAGCTCGTAGTACCGCATCGCCGCCTCGACGAACCGCCCCTTCGCGTCGGAGACGCGCGCGTAGCACGTCTTGTACTGCAGCTCCAGCGCGGGGTCCTGGAAGCGTCGAAAACCGCGTCCGGAGATGGACGGGGACGGGGTAGGCGGGTGAGCATTTGCGCTTCCGAGGCGACTTTTGAGCTCGAAATCGACACTGGGAAAAACGGGAAAACGGCTCTCGCGGTGGCGGCTCTGGACCTCAAGGCACACGTTTGTCGTCTCGGCGCTGACCCTCGGTTCGCGACCGGGTCTCGCGCGACGAATCACGCGACGTTCGGTCCCACGGCGAGGTGAGGGTCGGGTCGCGCTTGGTGTGGTTAAGATTGGTAATAATCATCGGTCCAGAGAATCCTGTCAGGGGCGCTTTTTTGGGAGGCTGGCGGGTCCTGATGAGGGGAAGACGAACCTTGCACGCGCCGAGAAGGAACGACGCCTTCTTAATGTACGTCTCCGCGTTAAGTGCGTCGTCGTCCTCGAGGTACAGCGTGGCGATCTGCACGCACTTCTGGAGCTTGTACTCGTCCGAGAGCACCCGGATGCCACTGTCCAGATCTATACCGGACAGAACCTGCGCCGCCCGGCTCCAGAGCCGCTCGTCCTGATAGAGCTTCGAGAGCCCCTCGCGCAGGACGCTGACCTGCTCTTCGAACGACACCACGCGCGGGGTGATCTTCTCCAGCGCGAAGTCCGCGGTTTCCTTGTGCCGCTCGGACGGCAGCCTCTGCAGGTCTTGGCACAGGGTCTGCAGCACTTGCCTCGAGATCACGAGGGGCACGTCGTCGGAAAGCATGTGCGTCACCATGAGCTTCAGCCCCTCGGAGTCCCCATCGCCGGACAACAGCTCGTCGAGGACCTCTTTGTACTGAGAGGTCCTCGACTTCTGGTCCGAGACCGCGGCGATGCCGCCCAGACGCGCCTCCATCGCTGCGGCCGCGCGGACACGAGTGCGAAATTCTTTCAGGTGGCGCGTGTGGACAACGACACTGACGACGACTCGCGCTACAACTTTTTGAGGGACAGGAAGCCCTCCGCCCTCGTCTCGCTCTCGCACGCGACGGCGACCTTCGCGTTCGCCGGCAACGCCAAGAAATCGATCAAGGTGAGCCCCGTGACGTTCCCCGCCGGGTGCCGCGTCGCGCTGGTCAGCCGCCCGCTGCTGTGGTGCGTCACGTAGCTCGCGCTGTTCACCGCCGCGAAGACGGGCTCGCCGTCGACGAGCAGCCGCGCCGCCGGTTTCCGCCGCGCGAAAAAACCGAAGCTCACTTCGTACAAACCGGGCGCGCTCGCGGTGACGAACGTCTTATCCCGCCCCCAACGGAAGTTCTCCGGGTCCGTGTTCACGCTCTGCACGTTCCAGGGCACGAAACCACGCGCCTTCGTGCGCCCCGACTTCCAGATCCACCGCGCCACGCTCAGCGTCGTCTCCGCCGCGACGCCTCTCAGCGCCGCCCGCGTCTCGCGCGCGACGGCGTCGAGCGTCGCCGCGTCGGCTTTCTCATCAAGCGCCGCGCTCACCTCGGCGAGCGCGCGGTTCACCTCGTCCACGCCCACCTTCGTCGCGGCGAGCGCGGTGAGGTCGGCGGAGGTGACCGTGGAGACGCTCGATCTAGACGTCAGATCAGCCTTCGTGGCGTACGTGGACGCGGCGCGCTCGAGGCGCTCGAGTCTACGCGACGCGTCGCGCGTCTCTTCGCCGTCTCCAACGCCTCCGTCTCCGTCTCGCACATTCGGCGGCGGCGTCGCGGCGCGCGACGCGCGTTCGTTCGTCGCGGTCTTCGCGTTTTCATCGTTCGTCCGTAACTCGCGCAGCAGAGTCTCCAGTTTCGTCCTCGTCTCTTCGCTCGCCTTCTGCAGCTCCGCCTTGGTGGCGAAGCGCTCCAAGCGCGTCTCGACCGTCTCGGCGCGGCGCTCGAGCGCGGCGACGCGCTCGAGAATCGCCACACTCGCGGAGGCTTTCGGCGTCTCGGCGTCGCCTTCGTCGTCCGCCCTGGACTCCCCGAGCCGAACCTCGAGCAGCTCTTCGTGCGTCTCGAACGCCGCGCGCACGTCTGACTTCAGCGCCCGGAGCTCGGTCTGCTCCGTCAGGGCCTGGATGGCGTCCCCCTGCGCCTGCAACGCCTTGTGGAACGCCACGAACGAAAGCCGGACGATGTCCTGAATGTTCCGCCACTCGTGCAGGCCCTGCGTCAGGTCTTCCACCACGAACGCGCCGGGGTCGCCGCGCTCGTCGCCGGAGCCGCCGCCGAAGGGCGGGGGGTGCGACGCCATCGCGACCTCGACGAGGCGACCGCCGCACCGGCGAGCTGGTGCCCGAAGAAGTGCTCTCATCAGGACGTTTTCCAACGGCATTTCTCGTTGCTCCGGTGTCCACTTGAACTGCTGCGTGCTGCCACACCTTTCTTCCAGTCTTCGGAAAATTCAAAATCCTGTTTGCGCACCTGTTTTTCTTGGACCCATAGAGAAGTTGGGCGCACTCCGCTCCGCGATGGCGGACCGCGGGTCGCCGGCGTCGGCGCGGTCCGCGCCGATGGGCACGGAGGGTGTCGACCCGTCGGACGTGACCGCAGACATGACCCCGAAGGAGCAGCAGCAGCTCATCGCGACGTTGTCCAAGGTGAACGCGAACGTTAAGCTCCAGCTCTTCTACAGCGAAAAGCGCGTCGAGGATTTGACCGCCGCGCTGGGCGCGGACGAGGGCGATGTGCGGAACTTCCGCACCGTCGAGAGGCGCAACGTCGAGCAGAGCGTAAAGATAGAGACCATGCGGGCGGAGCTCAAGGAACGCGACGACATCATCGCCGCGTGCTCGAAACACATCGACGAGCTGGAGACGAAAATGCGAGACGCGCGCGCGCGAGGCGAGCGAGACACCGCGGCGCGCGCGGACGAAGCGGTGGCGCTGGCGACGAGCGTCGCCGCGGAAACCGCCGAGTCCGTGCTTCGGGAGCTCGAGCACGCGCAGCTGGACAACGCGGCGCTCATGACTCGCGCCGCCTCCGCCGAGACTGCGCTCGCGGCGCTCCGCGATGCTACCGCGGCGCTCGAGGCGGACGTCGCCGCGCACAGGTCGCAGTCCGCGGCGAATCTCCGGCGCTCCATCTTGGCCGTCGCGTCGACGCAAGCCGCGGAGCAGGAGATCGAGCGGCTGCGGAGCAGGCTCAACGCCGCGACGGCCGCGGCCGATGAGGCTGCGGCGGACAGGGAGGTGGCCGTCGCCAGGGAGGCGGCGGTGCGGGAGGAGCTCGCCGCGCGCGAGCGGGTCGCCGCCGGGTCGCTCGAGGAGAAAGTGAACGAGCTGATGGCGGCGGAGACGTCGCGCCGAGAGGAACACGCGCGCGTGCTCTCGGAGGTGCGCGCGGACGTCGAGCGCGCGCGAGCCGAGGCTGACGCACAGAGGCTCGGTGCGGAGACCGCGAGGACGCAGCGCAGGCAGGTGGCGGACGAGCTGCGTCTGATGCGCGACCGATGCGACCGCGAGTTGGCGGAGTGCCGTGCCTCGGCGGAGCGCGCCGTGAACGACGGCAACACGCGCGCGCGGATCCTCATCGAGGAGGCTCGCGAGCGCGCGCACCGCGCCGAGCAGGCGACGACGAGCGGCGCGGACGAGGCGGTGACGCGCGCGCGGCAGGATGCCGCGGACGCGCGCGCGAAAGCGGAGGAGGAGGTCCAAACGGTGCGGCGTCGGTTCGAGCTGGATCTGGCGGGCGCCAAACAGCGCGCCGAGCGCGACGCCGAGGAGGCGCGGCGCGCGGCGTTCGAGGCGCGGGACGCGCATATCAGGCGCGCGGACGCGCGCGTCGCCGCGGCGGACGCGGCCCGGGAGAACGCCGATTCCGTCGCGCGCAGCCTGAAGGGTGAGCTCGTGGACGCGCGGTCGGCGCTTGCGGAGGCGGAGATGGCGCTCGCCGCGGCGCGCGCCAAGGCGGCGGCGGAGCCCGCGGCCGAGACGCCGTCGCCGACCGCCGCGCTGAACCGCGCCTACGCCGACTCGGCCGAGGCGCAGATGGCGCGGCTCATGGCCACCGCGCGCGAGGCGGAGGCGACGCGGGAGGAGGCCGTGGCCGAGCTCGAGACGGTCACCGCGGCGCTGGTGGAGGAGCGCCGGCGCTGCGACGCGGCGCGGGCGGAGCTCGCCGAGACCAGGCGCGCGGGAAGAAGAAATCCGTCCGAGGAGGAACGCGGGCGTCCCTCGGATTCGTCGGACGACTCGGACGCGCGAACGGCTCGACTGAACAAAAAGTCCACCGCCAGGGCGCCCAGGCTCGGTCCTTCGCCCGCGGTGGCGCCCGAGAACGCCTCGGTCAAGACCAAGGCGAAGTGGTTCCAGAAGCGGCACGCGCCCGACCTCGCCGGCTCGGGGAGCGACAACGGGAGCTTCGACTCCGAGCGGCGAGCGACGACCCCGCGACGCGGCGGGCGCGGCGAGCCGCGGCGGGGCGCGGACGACGACGTCGCCGCGACCGCGGCCGCCGCGGCGTCCCGGCTCGGCCGGGAGAACGAGGCGCTTCGCGCGCGCGTCGCCGACCTGGAGTCGCGCGCGGCGCTGGCGTCGGCGGCGGCGCGGACCAGCGAGGAGTTGGCCGAGTCGAACGCCGCCGCTCGCGAGCGCGCCGCGCGGGAAGAGATGGAGCGGGTGGTCGACGCGACGCAGAGCCGCGTGGACGAGCTCGAGGTGAAGCTGCGGCTCGCGGACTTCGCGTCGCGCGCGGCCAAGCGCGAGGCGACGGAGATGGCGACGAGGCGCGAGCGCGACGCCGCCAAGGCGCGGACGCCCCCCGCGAGTCCCGCGCGCGCGCCTTCTCGGGCCTCGCCTCTGAAATCGCCGCCGCGGAGCCCCGGCGAATCGCTGCTCGCGCTGGTCGCGTCCACCTTCGATTCGGAATCCGGAGACGCGGAACCCCCCGCCGCGTCAGAAACCGAGGCGCTGCGCGCGCGCGTGGCGATGCTGGAGTCGGACGTCGCCGCACGCGACGCCCGCGTCGAGACGGCGGAGTCCGACGTGCGCCGCGCGACCAGGGCGGTTCGGGAGCTGAGCGCGCGCGCGGCGCGCCGAAACGAAGAACGGCGCGAAGCCGCCGCCGCCGAGATGGCCGCGAGCGCCGCCGCCGCCGCCGCGGCGCGCGACGAGAACGTCGCGCTGAGACGTCGCGTCGATGCACTCGAGACGCGGCTCGCCTCTGCGAAAGAAGAAACGCCGGACGACAAGAGCGCTTCTTCTTCTGCGTCGCCGTCGCGCGTCGTCTCGCTCGAGAAGGCGCTCGCCGACCGCGACGCGCGTCTCGCCGTCGCCGAGAGCGACCTGCGCCAGGCGACGTCGTCCGTCGCGGAGCTGACGGCGCGCGTCTCCGAGCGAGACGCGCGCGAGAGAGAGACGCGCGCGGCGCGCGAGAACGAGCTCGTCGCGCGGCTCGCGGCGTCGGACGCGCAGATGGAGCGGGTCTTGGAGGCGGCGGAGCTGAAGGAAACGGCGCTTCGCGCGGAGCTCGACGAGGCGAAGTTGAGGGAAGCGCGCGCGGCGGCGCGGTTACAGGCGTTCGAAGAAACGAAACGCGAAACGCCCGAGGCTTCGCCCGCGACGTTCGCGGAGGCGTCGCCGGCGCGGCCGCCGCCGCTCGCGGCGGCGGCGTCTCACCCGCTGGCGTCCGCAGCGTCGCCTCCGCTGGCGTTGCCGCTCGGCACGCCGGCCGGGCGCACGCCAGCCACCGAGAACCCCTTGTTCACGGGGACCCACTCGCCGCCTCTTTCGGACCCGGCGTCCCCCGCGGTGCTGGCGTTCGAGGCGCGTACCCCGCCTCCGCTGCGGTCGACGTACCACACGGCGGCGGCGGAGCGGTACGCGGCGGGCGAAGCCGCGCGCGAGACGGCGAGGTTGGAGGACGAGCTCGCGGACGCGCGTCGCGAGTCGGACGCGCTCAAAGCCGAGTTGATGCGCGCGCGCGAGGAAACGCGTCGCGAACGCGTCGAGCGCGAACGCGAGGAAGCGCGGACGCGAACCTCGCGGGAAGAGACGTCGCGCGAATCGATGGAAAATCTCCAACGACGCCTGGAGCGCGCGACGCGCGCGGCGGAGGACGAGGCGGCGCGCGCGGACGCGGCGGCTCGGCGAGTCGCCGTCGCGGAGACGCGCGCGTCGAGCGCGGAGCTCCGCGCGGCGCGGCTGGAATCCACGCAGAGCGCCGTGCTCAAGTCGGCGCTGGAGAAGCAGCGCGCGAAGGCGCGGAATGAGACGGCTTCAGAACGTGGCGCGTTCGAGCGGAAACTCGCCGAGTCCGAGAGACGTCTCGCCGAGGCGGAGGCGCGCGTCGCCGAGGCGGAGGAGGCGCTGGACGAAACCAGGGCGCGGCTCGCGCGCGCCGAGGCGCCGCGCGCCGAGGCGCCGAAGCGAGAAAACGTCGAGGCGCCTCCTCGTCGAACCTCCCGAGACGCGCGCGACGCGGAAACGCTCTCCGCGTTGGAGGCGGACCTCGCGGACGCGGAGTTGCGCCTGGAGGAAGCCGCGGCGGAACGCGAGTCGGAGATGCGCGACGCGCGCGCGCGCGCCGCCGCGGCGGAGAAGCAGCTTCGCGCGCGTCTCGCGCGCGCGGAGGACGCGGCGGCGGCGGCGGCGCTCGAGAAGGACGCCGCCGTCGACGCGGCGGCGCTGGAGACTCGTCTCCGCGAGCAGCACGCGAAGGCCAAGAGACTGGCTACCGAGGAGAACCTCGAGCTCAAGGCGCGGCTCGCGGAAGCGGAAGACAAGCTCGCGGAGCTCAGCCGCGCCGAGAGCGCGCACCGCACGGCGCTCGCGCGCGCGGAGGCGCGCGCGAGCGCCAGTCTGGACGAGGCGATGCGGCTGACGGAGGCGAAGGAGGCGGAACTGAGCGACTCGGTCCGCGAAACCGCCGAACGCGCGGCGGCGGAGAAGGCTGTGATGCGCAGGCGTCTTGACGAGGCGGAGGCCGCGCGGAACGCCGCGGAAGAAAAGCTCGCCGCCGGAGACGCCGCGCGCGGCTCTTGGGTCGCCGAGGAGACGGCTAAGGCGAACGCGAAGGCGCGCGACGCGGAGGCGAGAGCGGCGGCGGCGGAGGCGGCGATGCGCGAAGCGGTGGACCGCGAAAAGACGGAACGCGCGGCGGCAACGGCGGCGGCTGAGAAAATCGCGGCTTCAGAAGCCGCCTGGCGCGCGAAACTCGAGGGGGCGCGGTCCGAGACGGCGGCGTCCGTGGCCTCGCTCGAGATGCGACTCGCCGTCGCCGAGGAGTCCACGCGCGCGCGCGCGGAGGACGCGTCGAACGCCGAGCTCGAGAAACTTCGCGAGCAGCTATCCAACCTCCGGACGCGCGCGTCGAGCGAGAAGGCGCGTCTGGAGACGCTCGCGTTCGAGGCTGAGGAGCGCGCCGCCGCGTCCGAAGCCGAGTGGCGTTTGCGCGTTTCCGAGGCGCGCGCCAAGGCGAACGACGTCGAGGCGGATCTCAGGGCGAAGCTCGGCGCCGCGGAGGAGACGCTCGCCGCGCGCGACGCGGCGATTCGCAGAGCGGCGGAGGCGGAGACGAATCTGCGGCGAGAGCTGGACGAAGAGCGACGCCGCGAGGCGGACTCTTCGACGTCGCGCTTCGATGGAGCCTTGGCGTCGCTCCGCGAGAAGCTCGTCGCGGCGCAGGAGCGAGCCTCCGAGGCAGAACGCTCGCGCGTCGAGTGTCTCGCCGCCGCCGCCGAGAAAGAGTCGGCGCTTCGCGCGAAACTCGTCGAGCTGGAACTCGCCGCCGACGAAGCCATGGACGCGGCGCGGACGGCGACCGCAGACGCGGATGCCACGCATCGCGACGCGCTCGAGCAGTCGCGCGCGCACGCCGCGGAGACGGCTGCGCTGCGGTCGCGTCTCGACGACGCCGCCGCCGCCGCGGAAGACGCGGCGCTGGGGAGGACGGCAGCGGTAAAACTCGATACGCCGCCGCCGTCTCGGCGCGCCGCGTCCGAGAAGGACGAGAAGGACGCCGCGCTCGCGTCGCTCGAGGCGCTTCTGCGGACGAGCCGCGCGCGCGAGACGGAGCTCCTCGCGAAGCTCGAGGAGACGGAGCGGAAGGCGCTCCCGAAGACGCCGTCCCCGGAGAAGCGCGTGAAGCGCCTCCAGGCTGAGCTCGAGTCCGTGCGCGAGATGGTCTCCGCGCTCCGCGAGGCGACGGAGACGAAGCCGTCGTCGGAGACGGCGGCGTCCGCCGCGCTCGCGGCGCTCTTGGAGTCGGCGTCCCAGCGTGAGACCGCGCTCCACGCCGAGGTGAACGCCGCGAACGCGTGCGTCGCGCTCCTCGAGCGCGAGCTCGGCGAGTCGCGCGCGGCGCTCGCGGCGGCGCGCGCGCCCTCGGCGCCCGAGCCTGGGAGCGCGTCGGCGACGGCGGCGGCGGCCACCGCCGCGCTCGCCGCGGCGTTGGAAGCCTCCGGCCTTCGCGAAGGCGACGCGCGCGAGAAACTCGCCGAGGCGGAATCTCGAGCCGCCGCAGCCGCGATCGCGGCGGCGGCGGCGACGTCCGCCGCGGAGGCCGCCGTCGAGGCGCGCGCCGACGCGCAGGCGGAGACGGCGGCGCGCGAGTCGCGGCTGGAAGCGCGCTTGGCGACGGCGGAGTCGCGCGCCGCCGAGCTCGCCTCGGCGCTCGAACTCGCGCGTATCGAAAACGGCGCGGCGGCGGACGCGCGGAGGGACCTCGAGTCCTCGCTCGAACACGCGCGGCAGAGGGCTGCCGAGCTCGAGGCGCGCGCCGCGTCCTCGGCGACGGCGGCGCGCGAGGCTGAGGCGCGCGCGCTGGGCCGCGAGGCGACGCTGGCGACGCGCGCGAAGACGGCGGAGGGGGACTTGTCGTTTTTCCAGTCCGGCGCCAAGATGGCGGCGGCGGAGACGAAGAAGGCGCTGGAAGCGGCGACGCGCGCGGCGGAGGAAGCGAAGCGCGAGCTCGAACGCGAGCGCGCGCGCGCGGACGCCGCGGAACGGTCCGCGGACGCCGCCGTCGCCGAGACTGAAACCGCCGCCGCCGCCGCCGCCGAGGCGGCGCGCGCCGCCGCCGAGGCGGCGCTCGCCGCCGCCGTGGAGAAGGCGTCGGTCGCGTTCCGCGAGGAACGCGACGCCGCCGTCGCCGCCGCGGCTGAAGCCGCGGCGAAGCACGAGGCGGAGGCGGTGGCTCGCCTCGCGGAGCTCGAGAGGCGTCTCGAAGCCAAGGCGGCGGACGTCGCCGCCGCGGAGCTCGCGGCGACCGCCGCCGCCGAGCGCGAATCCGCGCTCCGCGCCGAGCGCGACGACGCGCGCGCGTCGCTCGAAGCCGATCTGCGCGCGACCAAGGCGGAGGCGATGCGTTCGGCGAGCGACGCGTTCGACTCGGCGGCTCGCGCGGAGACGGCGCTCGTGGCGCTCGAGGCTGCGCAGGAGCGCGAGAACGAGCTCCGCGCGCTTCTCGACCGAAGCGCGACGCGTCCCCGCGCGGCGCGCGAGACGGGCGAGAAGGCGGCGGAGGGGAGCGTTTCGGCGGCGGCGGATCCGAGAGAGGATCCGCCGGCTGAGGGCGCTGCGACCTCGGGCGCGCCGAACTCGGCGCCGCCGCCGTCTTCCGTGGCGGAGACGCTCGCCGCCGCGCTTGAGGCTGTCGGCCTCCGCGAGGGGCAGCTCAGGCAGCAGCTCGAGGACCTGAAGGCTGAGCTGGCGGCGGTGGCGGCGGCGGCGGAGGAGGCGGCGGCGACGCGCGCCGACGAACGCGCCGAGCTGACGGCGCGGGAGGCTCGCGCGGAGGGCCGCCTGCGCACGGCCGAGGCGCGCGTCGCGGAGCTCACCGGCGATATCGCGTCCGCGCGCGAGGAGGCTCTGGCGGCTGGCGCCGCGCGCGCCGGCGCGGAAACAGCCCTCGAGGAGGCGCGGCGACGCGCGGCGGAGGCGGAGACTGACTTCCACGCGATCGAAACCGGCGCGCGCGAGGCTGAGGCGCGCGCGCTCGGCCGGGAGGCGACGCTCAAGACGCGCGTCTCGGCTCTCGAGTCGGACCTGTCGTTTCACCTGTCCGGCGCCAAGATGGCCTCCGCGGAGGCGAAGAAGGCGCTGGAGGCGGCGACGAGCGCGGCGGAGGAGACGCGACGCGAGCTCGAACGCGAGCGCGCGCGGGCGGAGACGGCGGAGCGGCGACGCGCCGACGCCGAGGCGGCGTCGGCGGCGGCGGACGCGTCGGCGGCGACGGAACGCGCCGAGGCGGCGAAGGCGGCGGAGGCGGCGCGAGCGGACGCCGAGCGGCGCGCCGAAGACGCGGAGCGGGCGCTCCGCGGCGAGCTCGACGCCGCGCGCGCGGCGCGGGCTGAGGCGGAGACGCACGCCGCCGCGCTGGAGGTGGACCTCGAGGCGACGCGCGACGCGGCGCGTCGTTCGGCGCTCGCGGCGGACGACGCGTCGCGCCGCGCCGAGGACGCCGCCGGCAAACTCGCCGCCGCCGCCGAGACGCGCGCGATCGACCCCGAGTCCGTCGCCGCGCGCGAGCGGAACGCCGCGCTGGAGCGCGCGGTCGCGCGCCTCGAGACCGAGCTCGCGATCGCGCAGACCGCCGCCTCAGAGGCGGCGGAGGCGGCGGAGGCGGCGCGAGCGGACGCCGAGCGGCGCGCCGAAGACGCG
>MDSV01137639.1_pt1 | contig 11505 bp, 10 predicted proteins | sample 810851 | NCBI WGS metagenome assembly MDSV01 (sample SAMN05326640, study PRJNA326480) | marine metagenome | isolation source: seawater | place: Atlantic Ocean: North East | collected 2012 | reverse complement strand
TAGTAGCGATTCATCAGATTCCAGTGACAGTAGTGACTCATCAGATTCCAGTGATAGTAGCGATTCATCAGATTCCAGTGATAGTAGCGATTCATCAGATTCCAGTGACAGTAGTGACTCATCAGATTCCAGTGATAGTAGTGAAAGAACAGAGAATATAGATACAAATAATGCAGAAGCCGAAGAAAGTATTTTACCCACATTAAACAATCCCGAATTAAGTAGCCAAGAATTAGAAAGCTGGTCTGAGGTTACTATAACAGATATATTATTGGGGTTAATTTTCATTACATTACTCGCAATAGTGGCTTTATTAGTTAAGAAAAATGATACAATATAGAAATTAAAAGGTATTACTATATTGACTTCGTATCCAATTTCGATATTCTCCTGTGGTTATAGAATTAACCCATTTTTCATTATCATGATACCAATCAATTGTATCTTTAATACCATTAGACCATTTTATTTTTGGCGACCATTGAAGTAATTCTATTGCCTTTTTATTATTTATTGCATATCTTCTATCATGGCCAAGACGATCTTTAATATGTTGAATTTTTGAATCAGAATTCTTTAGTTGTTTAATAATTTCATTAACAATTTCAAGATTTGTTTTTTCATTTTCTCCTCCGAAATTTATTACATCACCAGGAGAAAGCCTTCCATTTTTTAAACCTTCATAAGCAGCAATTATTCCATTTGCATGATCTTCTACATGTATCCAATCTCTGATTTGTAAACCATCACCATAGATTGGAAGCGGCTCCCCTTTGATACCATTAAGGATCATTAGTGGAATTAATTTTTCAGGAAATTGACGAGGTCCGTAATTATTTGAACATCTAGTAATGATAGCAGAAATCCCATAGGTGTTTACAAAAGATTGGACAAGATGATCAGATGCTGCTTTAGTTGCAGCATATGGATTACGTGGTGCAATTGGGCTTTTTTCAGTAAAGGGGGCATCATTTTTATTCAATGACCCATAAACTTCATCAGTAGAAATATGAATTAGATCGACTTTTCTTTCACTTTCTTTAATAGCTTCTAGAATAGATTGAGTCCCACTAATATTTGTTTTAATAAAAGGCTCAATTGAATTTATTGAACGATCAACATGGCTTTCAGCAGCCAAATGAAATATAACATCAATATTTTTAATTTTGATTAATTTAATTAAAAGAGCCTTATCATTAATAGAACCATGTGTAAAAGAATATCTCGAATCAGAAATATCTGCACAATTTTCAGGGTGTCCCGAATAGGTAAGAAGATCAAAATTTTGTACAAGTTCAAAATTATTAGAAATTAGAAGTTGACGAATAAGATGGCTCCCAATAAAACCACATCCCCCAGTTACAAGTGCTCTAATTTTCTTCACCAACTGGTATTAACCATTTTCCTAAATTCCATTTTTGCATAAGAACTGAAGTTTCTAACAACGAATCGATTGTACCACAATCAGCCCAATGAGAATCAAAATAACATCCATTTGCTAATCCTTTTTCCATATACAATTTGTTAATGTCTGTAATTTCTAATTCCCCCCTTCTAGAGTATCCTATTGTATTGACAATTTCATCAATTAATTCAAACACTGATGAAGAATAAAGGTATAAACCTGTAATTGCTAAATTTGAATCCGGATGTTTTGGCTTTTCTTTCATATTAATAATTTCACCTTTTTGATTAATCCAAGCAATCCCAAAAGATTCAGGGTTTTCAACAGGTTTTAGAAATAAATAACATTCATATTTTTCTTCAACTAAAAAAGCATCACTGAATTCTTTTAACGATTTTTCAAAAACATTATCCCCCAGAATAACCGCTACTTTTCTTTGTGCCACAAAACCCCTACATAGACTGAGAGCTTCTGCAATCCCTCCCGCTTTTTCTTGATACGCATAGCTTATAGAAATTCCAAATCTATGCCCATCACCAAGAAGAGAGAAGAAGGCATTTCCAGAATAACCCCCTAAAACCACCATAACATCTTTTATTCCCATTCTTACAAGTGTAGCCATCGATTTACATATCATAGGCTCATCATATACAGGAAGTAGATGCTTGTTTGTTGATGTTGTGAGGGGCATTAAACGAGTACCCCATCCTCCTGCAAGGACCACACCACAAATTTCTTCTCCTCTGCCCATATACATTCGACCCCATCTCTATTTTTAGGATTACCTAAATTTTTTTATTAGAAGGTTTTGCAACGAACATGGCCCCCAAAGAATCAGACAAATCTAAAACTGATTCTATCAACATATTAAATTTAGATAATTCACAAAAATCAGAAAGCAAATCGATATCTAATATCAAACAATCATTCATGAATTTAAATGAAAATAAAAAAATAAATATTTTATTAAATTTCTTAGTTACATTTATCTTAATTCATGAAATTTTAATTTGTTTATTTGTCGGTGTTGGGATAAAAAGCATCTTAATTTTAGCACTTTCAATAGTATTTATTCCCCATATTAAAATAGAATTAGATGAAGAATTAATCGCAATATTTTCTGGTTTATTTTTAGGAATCAGGGCAGTCGGTCTAACCTTAAGTGGGGGGTGGTTTTCTCCATTTTCTACAGATCTTTCAGATTCACTAATTAGTAATTGGTTAATGTTCCTAAGTGCACCTGTTTTAGGAGTATTACTATTCTTTTTATTACGATATTCAATAGAACTCTTCAATCATGTTTCTCAAAATGAGAATAAAGTATAGAATAAATATAATCTACATCTTCTTTAGTCATCATTAAATGAAGCGGTAGACGAATTAATGATGCTGCGCTTTCAAGTGTTATTGGTAGATCAGAAGGGACATAACCCATTTTTTCACCCATAGGTGAAGCGTGCAAAGGAACATAATGGATTACTGCTTGTATACCCTTTTCATTAAGAAACTCTCTAACTATATCAGCAGATTTTGGTGTTGGAAAAATTAGAGCCATCATATGTGCATTGTGAAAACAGTCTTTAGGGGGCCTTAACAATTTAAAATATCCTAATTTTTCGAGAGGGGTAAGAATTTTTTCATAGTAATTCCATAACTCTAATCTTCGTTTTAGATTTCCCTCGATACCCTCTAACTGCCCATATAAAAATGCGGCCTGCAACTCACTCGGGTAAAATGATGATCCAATATCTTGCCAACTATATTTATCTACTAATCCTTTGAAAAATGCGCTTCTATCAGTTCCCCTTTCCCAAAGAATTTCACTTCTTTCAATATCTTCTTCATTATTAATGACTAGACATCCACCTAACCCAGAGTGAATATTTTTTGTTTGGTGAAATGATATTGCCCCAAATCTTGAATTTGTAGCCAATGCTTTCCCATTCCAAGATGAACCCAATCCCTGTGCAGCATCTTCAATACAAATCAAATTATATTCTTCACAAAGATCCTTTATTTGATTAAAATCCATAGAATATCCGGCATAATCTACAGCAACAATCCCTTTTGTTTTTGGAGTTATTTTTTCTTTTACATCCTCAATATCTAACAACATTGTTTCAGAATCGATTTCACAAAAAATTACATTCGCACCAGTACGTAAGATTGCGGAAGCACTCGTAACAAAGGTGAACGAGGGGACTAATACATCATCACCAGGGCCAAAGCCTGCCAACATTGCAGCCAATTCAAGCGCAGCAGTACAACTATGTGTAAGTAAAACTCTGGGAGCATCTAGAAATTCTTCAAGAATTTCTTGCACCTTTTTAGTAAAGGTACCATTTCCTGCAAACTCATTTAGGTCAAAGACTTCTTGGATGTACTTGTTTTCGCTGCCAGTAAGGAAAGGGACATTAAATGGCACAGTACGCATATTGTTTCCACCAACATCACACTTTTGATGTTTTTTATTGAGGGGCTCATACATGAATTTAGATGGGAAAAAAATACTAATTCTTGGGGCGGGAACTCATCAAGTACCTTTGATAGAGCAAGCTAAAAGAATGGAATTAGAAGTACACGTCTGCTCCAGATTTGGAGATTATCCGGGAATTTCTCTAGCGCCCTATTTTCATGAGGTAGATATATCGGATAAAATTAAGATTGTTGAACTTGCTAAAGAATTACAAATTGACGGAATATTAACAACCGCTACTGATGTATGTCTAGAAGTCATCGGGGCGGTAGTAGATGAAATAGGCCTTATTGGGACAGGATTAGAAAATAGTAAGGCCTGCCTTGATAAAAGTTTAATGAAAAAAAGATTTTTTGATTACAAGGTTCCCACTGCGAATTATATCGAAATAAATAAACTTCAAGATGCAATAGAGTTTTTCAACAAAACAAAACATGCATGTGTTCTAAAACCCACAGACTCATCAGGATCCCGTGGAGTTACTAAGATTGAAAACATCTTAAATATAGAAAAAGCATACCACGAAGCCCTTCATTTTAGCAAATCAAGAAAAGTAATTATCGAAGAGTGGATAGAAGGAGAGGAATTAGGTGCTCAAGCGGTAGTAGTTGAAGGCAACCTCGCATTATTAATTCTACATAGTGATATTACAACACCCCCCCCACATAGAGTACCTATAGGGCATGGATGCCCTCACCCAAAGGAAACAGAACTTCTCCCCCTAGCCATTGAGATTACAGATAAAGCGATTAATGCACTTGGTATTACTAACGGAATTTGTAATGTAGACTTTATCCTCTCAAAAGAAGGTCTACAAATTATTGAAATGACATGTAGAATGGGTGGCACCCATTTACCTGAAGTTTGTGGAGAATATTGGGGATTAAATCTATACAGATTAGCGATTCAACTTTCTCTTGGAGCTCAACCTGAATTACCAACAAAACCATTAGGAAAAGCAAATGCGGCACACAATCTTATTTTATCTTCTGGAGGAGAATTAGAAAAATTAGGTAAAATAGATCATGAATTAAATTGGTATTTTTACTTTAAAGAAGGTGAAATTGTGACACTTAATGCTAGCAATCAAGCAGAATTAGGCTATGTTCATGCTATTGGCTTAGATGGTTTAGATGGTTTAGATTCAGTATTAAAAGCGGCAAACAGTTTTTGTAAAACAACTAAAATAATGGAGAATTAAATATGACTATTTGTGCAATTTCCCAATCAAATTATATTCCTTGGAAGGGGTATTTTCAATTAATTTCCAATGCAGATATTTTCATATTTTATGACACGGTTGACTTTACTAAAAGAGATTGGCGTAGTAGAAATCAGATTATGACTATTCATGGGCTTCACTGGTTATCAATACCTATATCCTCAAAGAAAGGTATGGCGATTGAAGATATTATATTACCCGAGGGATCATGGAGAAAGAACCATTTAGAAACAATTAGAAGAAATTATTCAAGATTTCCATTTATACAAGATGTCATGGATATATTATCACCAGTTTTCAAGAATGAAGAAATAACACATTTATCCGAATTTAACCAAACAATAATACGTAGGATTTCTGAATATTTAGAGATTGACACCGTTTTTTATAATGCATCAGAATTTAATGTTAATGGAGAGCGTGTAGACCGTTTGATTAGATTATGCAAAGAAGTTGGAGCAGACACTTATCTTAGTGGACCGGCTGCAAAAAATTATATCACTAACGAATTTGAAGAAGAATCATTGAATTTAAAATGGATGGAATATGGCCCTTATGAAACATATGAACAACATGGTGAAAATTTCTCTCATTACGTTTCCATCGTAGACACCATAGCATCACTTGGCAAATCTACAAAAGAACAAGTTATTAATTGAAATGATTAATCATCATCATTTATCGTTGAATCTTGAATCATATAATTGGGGATTCCTCTAGATTCTATGTAAATTCTACCTATATATTCACCAAGTATTCCCATAAATAATAAATTTAATCCCCCAAAAAAAGAAGTTACAAAAGCAAGCGAGGTCCATCCAGGCGCAACCTCATCTCGTATGCCATAATTGACAATAGAATAAATAGCAATCCCTATTGAAAAAATACCAAATAAAACACCAAGGAAAATTGATAACCGAATTGGCTTAATTGAATATGTCAAAATCCTATCACTCGCTAATTTCATCGATTTACGTAAATTATATCCCGATTTCCCCGCAACCCGAGCATCACGATCTAAATCAACTATACTGTATGGCACTTTCAATGAATATAACATTGAAAACGGCGTACCAGTATGTTCCTTAACATCACAGATTTGTTTTACTACATTTTTTCTTAATACTCTAAATGCACCTAAATGCGGATCAACCTTGAACGGAACAAGTATATTTGAAAGTGTAGCGAATGTTCTACTGCCAATTTTTTTCCACAATGAATCATTTCTACTTGCCCTTCTAGCAATAGCCATGGGCGTATCATCTTCTAACATTTTTTCGACCATTATGAGGATATGTTCTGGCCTATCTTGTAGATCAGAATCCATAACAGCAATAATATCAGCATTTGTTGAACGGAGGCCTGCAAGTATAGCGCGATGTTGGCCAAAATTACCAGCTAATCTAATAACCTCTAAACTCTGATATTTTTCCCTCATCTCCATTGCATTTTCAAATGTAGAATCGATTGAACCATCATCGACAAGAATCAATCTAAAAGATTTAAATTTACCATTAATTTCAGAAAAAACAGCTTCACATAGGGCGGCTAAAACATCACAATCATTGTATAATGGTACAATAATATCTAACACTAAATCATTCATTTTTGACATATCTATCACCCTATTAACTCCACTCCTTTTTCTTGAGGCACCGACTTTTGTATTTCAAATAATTCATTTTGAAATAATATCCCAGGCAGTCCGGATAAAATAATTGATAAAGACAATGATAAACCTGCAAGGAAGGCAACTTCATTTTCTATATTTACTAATGAACATAAACCAATATAGCTAGCTTCTCTTAACCCAACACCCCCAATAGAAATTGGAAGCGTAGAAAAAATAGCTATAATGGGAGTCATTAATGCAATAGTTATAGCAACATCCCAGCCAGCTAAAACATACCCCACAATGACAGGAACAGATAAGGAAACACATTGGAAAATAAGTGATAAAATAAAGACTCCAAATAGCAATGGAGGTGTTGTATATTTTCTAATATAATCAATCATATTATCAAATTTAGAACCTTTTTTGATATATATTATTAATAATCCAAATAAAGAAATAAACACTAAAATCATTAAAAAAATATAAATAAACCACGAGGTTGAAATTGAAAATGGCAACTCAAGAAATGAGATAAAGAACGCGATAACTAATAAGCAGAAAAAACCAACCAATCTTTCTAAAGATGCTACAAGCAAAGCCTCCTTTCGAGAATTTCCAGAACAATTTTTCATATGCTCAATCCTAAAAATATCCCCACCAATTGCAGAGGGCAGAAAAATCGTTCCATAAGCAGAAAGAACATACCCCTTTGAAGCATCAATAATACTTAATTTTCCAATTGATTTGTAAGCAAACCAACACCTTACACCCCCCAATATTGGCCGAATTAGAGAAATAATTAGTATCAACAAAACAGTACTTAATGGCAAAGAAATTAATAATTCAGACATTTTTTCTAAATCAGAGAATAGTAATAACAAGATCAGAGCTAAAAAAGGAAGACCATATAATAAAACCGATTTGGAAGAGAATTGGTTGGATTGATACATTGCTTTCATTCAATCTGAACACATTAAACTATTTCTGCTTTTTTAGGCACGCCTAAACTTTATATTAAAATGGTTATTGGGCCCGAATAGTGAAACAAATGAAAAGTAGTTTGAACAAACCAACGAAAGCAATTTTAATGATTGGATTTATGTTATTAGCATCTTTATCAGGATGTATAGGCAATTCTGAAGAAGATCAAACAGTTACAGATAATGCTGACACAGTTGTCGATACATACCAAGTAGATTCCTTAGTCGTAGCCTATGAAGTAAGAGACGACTATTCAGACGACGCAGTTGATGAAAACCCACAAAGATTCGCGGATTATTTAGCAGATAAATTGAATGCCACAGTGTCACTTTATCCAATTACTTCAGAAGGCGCAGCAATTGAGGCACTTCGTTTTGGTAATGCAGACATTGCATTCATGGATGGGGGTTCTGCATGGGTAGGATGGCAGCAATATGATTTAGCTGTGCTTGCATCTGAAACTAAACCTGATGGACGAACACAGTATGGAGCTAGAGCAGTTGTTAAAGCCGATAGTGACATAGCACAAGCACATTTAGATGAAGATCCTTATACCGATCCATTTGCATTATTTCAAGGTAAAACATCTTGTCATACTGGCTGGTTAAAATCCGCAGGTATGCTACTTCCAATGGGATATCTAATAGGTAATGGATATGCAAATGTAATTGGAGACCCGAACACAGTTGAATCTATGAGAGATACAATTTATGCATTCTTCAATGAAGACGCATCTATTCCTGAAGTTGGAGATACTTACTATAGTTACAAAGGTGCATTAAGATGCTTATCAGAAGATAGAGGAGATATAGCATTCATTGCAGACACAACCTTAGATTATTATTGTGTAGATCGTGCAGATTCTAACTCTTGGTGTCTTGATGAAAGTGAGTATGTAGAATTAACACCCTTTGGATACGCACCCGGACACCCTGTAATGTATAACCCTGCAACAATGAATGATGAAAAAGCGAAAGTTGTAAGACAAACACTTGTAGATATGGAAAACGACGAAGTTGGAGAAGATATTCTTGATGAAGTTCTTAATTCACCTAGAGGAATTGAAGATGTAGGAACAACAGAAGACCATCTTGGAACTTATTCAGCAGCAATCAGAAATGTTCCAGGAATTCAAGCATATTATGGTGGAAAATACAATATTAATACTACAGTGACTCCAACTAAAAATCCAATAGTCATTGCTTATGAGGTTAGAGATACTTATGAAAATATAGATTCTAACCCTCAATTACTTGCAGATAGACTTTCATTAAAATTAGGTGTAACAGTCGAATTATACGATGTTTCTTCCGAAGGAGCAATTATTGAAGCACTTCGATTTGGTCATGCGGATATTGGCTTTATGGATGGAGGAGCAGCATGGGTAGGATGGAAAGAATACGGCCTTTCCGCTTTAGCTGCAGACTTGAAACCTGATGGCAGGTCATGGTATGGAGCTCAAGCATATGTCAAAGCCGATAGTGACATGGCTCAAGCATATTTGGATGATGATGACTCAACAGATCCATTTGAATTGATGAGAGGAAAAACATCTTGTCATACAGGATGGCTCAAATCTGCGGGGATGTTACTTCCAATGGGGTATTTAATTGGGAATGGCTATGCAGAAGTGATCGGAGATCCTAATGATGTAGAATCTTTAAGATCAACAATTTACAATTTCTTTAATGAAGACGCCTCGATTCCAGAATCGGGAGATTTCTACTATAGTTATGAAGGGGCACTGCGTTGTCTTTCAGAAGATAGAGGAGATGTCGCTTTCATAGCAGATAGTACGCATGAATTCTATTGTGAAGACAGGAATCGAAATTGGTGCCTTAAAGACGAAAATGGAGAATCAGAATATGTTGCTCTTCCATTATTTGGTAAAGCGCCAAGCCACCCAGTAATGTATAATCCAGAGAGAATGGATATGTATACCAGAGCGGCAATATTGAATGCATTAATGGATATGAATGGTGAAAGTTGGATCGAGGAAGGTGACGGATATTGTTACAATCAATATACACATGAAGTTGACAGAGAAATCACAAAGAATATGTGTGGAGATTCAGTACTTGATGAGATATTGAATACTGGAGGTTTAATTGCAGTAAATACACAAGAACACATGGGAAGTTATTCTGATTCTATTTCGAATGTCCCTGGTATAACCGCATATTTTGATGGAAAATACGATATATAATCCAATAATCACAATATTCATGTGGGGAGGGATTCATTATTGAAAGTAGTAATGAAACCATCCCTCTGGTTAGTATTAAAGATTTGACAATCGGATATGACTCTAACAAACCATTGGTTAGTATCGATAAATTAACTGTAAATCCTGGAGAAGTAATTGTATTAACTGGCGAATCAGGTATAGGAAAAACTACTCTACTCAAAACAATAGCAGGGTTGATAAAGCCTATTTCAGGTAAAGTTTTAGCACCCGATAAAAGAGGTGAATTAGGTTACATACCCCAAAATCTTGGTTTGGTTAGGCATGCAACAGTAATGCATAATGTGATGTTAGGTGCTAATGCAGGCCATAATAAATTATGGCCTAAATTCTTTGTCTTCGCACTCTCGTTCTGTTTATTATTTTCATTTTCTTTAATTGGGTATGGTTTTGTAACTTGGAACAGCATTCTTCTATATTTAAGCCCCATAATTGCAGCCATACTTTTCCTAATTCTAGCCTTCTCTTTCTCTTTATTTTCTCCACCAATTGCTAAAGATTCCGCATTAGCCGCAATAGAGTCCCTAGGAATCTCAAGTTACAAATTTAAGATTGTTAGACAATTGTCAGGCGGCGAAAGAAGAAGAGTGGCTACAGCAAGGACACTATCACAAAAACCAAGATTAATTTTAGCTGACGAATTTCTTAGTGAATTAGACGAGAAAACAAAGGAAAAAGTACAATCTGAAGTATTAAATTATATTACTAATAATAATTCTTCAATAATTATAGTTGAACATGACTTAATTAGAGCTAAGGAAATGAGCGATCGGTTATTTATGATATCAGACGGGAAATTGAAAGAACATTTGACGGAAGAAAAGCCGTTTAGTCCAGTCGCTAATGAGGAGGAGTAAGAATGAGTTTACTTGATAATTATTATTTTAGAAAAGGTAGAAACATATCCTTATTTTTACTTCTAATTGCATTTACATGGGCCGTTTTTAGTAATTTAGTAGATGGGGATTGGGGCTCTTTAGAAAACAGTATAGACAACCTTTCAATATTTTTCTATGAATCATTATGGCCGCCAAATTGGAAAGTTCTCCAACCCCAATCATATCCACCATGTGAAGAATCAGCAATGTTTGACTTCAAATGTTCTACAGCATGGATTGGAATGACTGAAACACTAAAAATAGCATTTGTAGCAACAATTTTTGGAATGTTACTTTCATTACCTATTTCATTATTGGCAGCAAGAAATCTAAATCCATTATGGGTTTCTTATCCAGCTAGAATAATTTTAGCATCATTTCGAAGTCTACCTAGTATTATTTGGGCAATATTATTTGTAATTTTAATCGGCTTTGGACCAATTTCTGGAACCTTAGCTATGACATTTTATACAGTTGGATATTTAGGTAAATTGCAGTATGAATCATTTGAAGGTATTTCTAAAGATCCGTTAGATGCTGCTGAGGTCATGGGCCTAAATAAGATAGAAAAATCAATAGGTGTAGTAATTCCAGAATCAGCAAACAATTTAATTTCTCAATTAATTTTTATGTTTGAATATAATGTTAGACATGGTACTGTAATTGGTATTGTTGGAGCAGGT
>MDSV01111195.1_pt1 | contig 11507 bp, 14 predicted proteins | sample 810851 | NCBI WGS metagenome assembly MDSV01 (sample SAMN05326640, study PRJNA326480) | marine metagenome | isolation source: seawater | place: Atlantic Ocean: North East | collected 2012 | reverse complement strand
TTAAAGTTTCTTTATTGAAAAAACACAAATATGTCTTATTTTGAAATTATTAAACGATATATGCAATTTCATAAAAAAACAAGTATAGGTAAATCAAATTTGATGATGAAGATACTCATTAGAATTTCAGCAGCTTGCATAGCAATTTTTGTAATTTTAATGCTTGTTGATAAAATAAACTTTCCAGCACCTGAAAAAAAGATGGAAAAAATAATTCCAAATGAAAATCTTAAAACTGTTAATTAAAAAATTAATAATTTTATTTTTCTTTTTATTTTTTAATCAAGCATATTCCAATGAACCAGTGGATATCTGGAATACTGATGAAAATAAAAAAAGTGAAGAGGTAAAAATTGAGAATAATGATGAAATAATATCTAATCAAAATACTCAATCAGCCGATCAAATAATTTCGGTTCAAGAAGATCAAGAGATTACAGCAAAAGAAAAGCTTTTATTTGGAATATATGATCCCGCAGAAAATGATCTTTCATTAAACATGTGGGAGAAATCTAATAAGGATAAGGTAATAAAATTAATAAACAAAATAAATAAAATAAATTTATCACCAGATGCAAAAAAAATTTACAATAAAATAATACTCACAAATACATTTGTGCCTGATACTTTTACAAAAAATGAGTTTTTAAAATTTAAAGTAGATTGGTTAATTAAAAGTAAAGATTTAAAATTAATAGATCAATTTATACTAAATAATAATAATCAAAAAATAGATGCAAATCTTTTAAGCTTTTATTTAGATGATCATTTAGCAGAAGGTGATTTAGACGATGCTTGTAAAATATTTGATAAAATTACTTTTTTACCTGATGATATTTATACCTCAAAATTTCAAATTTATTGTTTAATTTATAAAAACAAAAAAGAACTAGCACAAGTTCAATATGATTTACTTAAAGAAAATAACTTTGAGGATAAACTTTTTGAAAGCCAATTTAATTATTTAATGGGATATTCAGAAAATAAAACAAGCAAGATTTCAGAAAATAAAATTTTAGATTTTCATTTATCAAGACTTACAAGTGAAATGTTTATTTATGAACCTAATGAAGCTACAAACAAAAATATTTGGAGATATTTAAATTCATTTAATTTATTAAAAAGTTTAGATGATATTGATATTGAAAATGATGAAAAAATTATTTCAATAGAAATTGCGACACATAATAATAATTATTCTGAAAAAGATTTATTAAATCTATACACTCGTTATAGGTTTAGTATTCAGCAACTTATAAATATTGAATCTTCATATAACGAATTACCCGAAAACCAATCGAGAGCTTTATTATATCAAGGTATTCTTTTAGCTAAAGATGACTCAGATAAAATTAAATTCCTTCAAATTTTAAAAGAGTCTTTTAAAAAAAGTAAAATTGAAAATGCTTTTAATATAGAATTTATTAAAATACTTGAGCAAATAAATAGAAAAAAAATACCAGATAAGTATAAATTTTTTTATGATTATTATCTAACTGTAAATAATCAAGAAACAAAAAAAATAAAATTTAATAATAAATTATTACATCAATCAAAATTGATTAGTTATTTTTTAGGTGATATGAAAATTGAAACATCTGAAAAAGAATTGAATAAAATGTTAAAAAAAATAAAAAAAAATAAAAAATACTTTTTTTCCTTAGAGGATAAGATAATAGTCGAGTCTTTAATATCTGACGGTATTAAAATATCTGAAAAAGAACAAGAGTCATTAGAACTCAATACGGCAAACATACCCACTGATATTGAGGTAATGATAAATGACAGTGAGCTAGCATTGATAATGCTACGTCTTGTTGAAATAATAGGCGAGGATAGCTTTAAGGATTTGGGTACAGAAACAATCTATTTTATAATTACAACATTAAATAAATTGAATGTTGATAAAATAAGAAATGAAATAATATTAGAAGTATTACCTTTAAAATCATAAATAATTTATGTCTATTAAAAATATTATAACTGTTCCAGATGAAACTTTGAGAAAAAAATCTCATATGATTGAAAAAGTCTCTCAAAATGAAAAAAAACTTATTAAAGATATGTTTGAGACCATGTACCATAATAATGGAATTGGCTTAGCAGCAATTCAAATTGGTATACCAAAAAGAATAATTGTATTAGATGTTGAACAAAAGGAAAAAAAAAAAAATCCCTTATGTTTTATCAATCCGGTAATTAAAAAAATAAGTGATGAAAGTTCTACTTATGAAGAGGGATGTTTAAGTTTGCCAGAAACATTTATAGAAATTGAGAGACCAAAATTATGCTGGGTAGAATATATTGATATTGAAGGCGAAAAAAAAGAAATTAAATGTGATAATTTACTTTCAACATGTTTACAACATGAGATAAATCATTTGGACGGAAAATTAATAATTGATTTTTTATCTAAATTAAAAAGAGATTTATTAGTTAAAAAACTTTCTAAAAATAAACAAAATACAGATAGAATAATTGTTTAAAAATGCTTAAAAAAATTGTTTTTATGGGTACCCCGAGTTTTGCTGTACCTGTTTTAAAATCTATGTATCAAAACGGTTATCAAGTGACATGTGTTTATACTCAAGCACCACAAAAATCGAACAGAGGAATGAAATTAACAAAATCACCAGTACACCTTATGGCAGAAACATTAGGTTTAGATGTGAGAACACCAAAAAATTTTAAAAATAACTTTGAAGAATATGATTTTTTAAAAAATTTAAATATAGATTTAGTTATAGTTGTTGCATATGGCCAATTGATACCTGAAAAATTTTTAAATCTTTCAAAAGGGGGATTTATTAATATTCATGCATCATTGTTACCAAAATATAGAGGGGCAGCCCCGATTCAAAGAGCAATAATCAATATGGAAAATGAAACTGGAATTACTATTATGAAAATCAATTCAAAATTGGATCAGGGTCAAATTAGCAACTCATATAAAATTAATATTAATGAAAAAGATAGTACTGAATATTTATCAGAAAAACTTTCTGCTTTAGCTGCAGAAAAAATATTAGATGTTATCGATGACATTTTAGAAAATAAAATAATATTTAAAGAACAGGATCATGCAAAAGCGTCATATGCAAAAAAAATTAATAAAAATGAAGCAAGTATTGATTGGAATTTTCCAGCAAAAAATATTATAGCCAAGATAAATGCATTAAACGGTGCATATTTTTTTTTTAAAGGATCTAGATATAAAATTCTTGAAGCTGAGATAAATAGCTTAAAAGGCAATCCTGGTGAAGTTGTAAGTGAGGATTTAGTAATAGCATGCAAAGAAAATTCAATTAAAGTCTTATTAATACAACGAGAGGGGAAAAGACTACAAAAAACATCTGAATTTTTATTAGGTTCTCAGATTAAAAAAGGCTCTTTATTATTAAATGTTTAGATATCAAATATTAATTGAATATGATGGATCAAATTTTTTAGGGTGGCAAATTCAAAAAAAAGGAAAAACTGTACAAGGACTAATACAAAAAAAAATTTCAAAACTGTTAAAACAAAAAATAATATTACAAGGAGCTGGTCGAACTGATTCTAGAGTACATGCAGAAGCTCAATCTGCACATTTTGATTCTTCTAATAAAATTAATCAGTTAAATAAATTTCTAAAATCAATAAATTATTTTTTAAATAAACAAGGTATTTCAATTCTTGAAATAAAAAAAAAAAATAAGAATTTTCACGCAAGATTTTCTGCTAAAATGAGAGTATACAAATATGTGATAATAAATCGTTTAAGTCCTCCTATTCTAGAAAAAAATAAAGTATGGCACATTACTAAAAAACTTGATTTAAATTTAATGCGGAGAGGTACTAAAAAATTAATTGGAACCAAAGACTTTTCAACTTTTAGATCTTCTAGTTGCAGGGCAAATAGCCCAATAAAAACTATGTATTTAGTAAAAATCAAATCTTTGAAAAATAAAATTGAAATAGAATTTAGATCTCAATCTTTTTTACAGCAGCAAGTTCGATCAATGGTTGGGTGTCTAAAGTATCTTGGAGAAAAAAAATGGAGTCTAAAAAAATTTGAAAATGTAATTAAATCTAAAAAAAGAACTTTGTGTGCTCCACCTGCACCACCTGAAGGACTTTATTTATCAAAAGTTAATTACTAATTTTTTTTATTACCCATAGAAAATTTTTTACTTATTCTCCATCTGGACTCTTCTCTAACTATGTAGCCACAGCAATTCTTTTCACCACATTTACAAGGAAACTGTTTGTAATCCTTATCAAAGCTAAATCCATAATCACAGGTAATTTCCTCTCCTTTTTGTATATCTTTTTTCGCTGTTATCCAAACTTTAAGACCTCTACCATCATATTCCGCATTAGGATTGCAACTATGATTAACCAATCCTGCTGTATTCCAACGAAAGTCACCATCTAAAGTATATCTTTTATTTAAAGTAAATAAGTAAATTGGCCTATCATTATTATATTTATCAGACTCATCAACCTGTTTATTTGTTACTATTTTACCAATGTAATTTATAATCTTTGTTCCAGCTTTAATTCTTTTTGCTGCATAAAGACCGAAGCCTTTGTTATCAATATTAGATTTTTTAATTTTGAATAACTTCATTAAAATGATTTACAATGAAATTAATTTTTATCAATTAAATTCTATAAGTGCGTTAACATGTTCATTGGCACTTTCAGCGAGAGCGATCAAATCATAACCACCCTCAAGAATAGAAACAACTTTACCATCCGTATACTTTTTTGTTGCACTTAGTGTTCTTTTTGTTATTTCATAAAAATCTTTAGAATTTAACTCAAACTGTGCTAAAGGATCATCTTTATGTGCATCAAAACCTGCTGAAAAAAGAAGGAAGTCTGGTTTAAAATCAATTAATCTATCTAAAACTCTATTAAATGCATTGAAATACTCCTCAGAATTTGTGCCAGCAGGCAAAGGAATGTTCAAAGAGTTATTAAAGTTTCCTTTATCCTTATCTGTTCCACCACCTGGATAAAAAGGATGTTGATGAGTAGAAATATACAATGCATTTTTATTATTTTTCATAATATCATAATTTCCATTACCCCAATGAACATCAAAATCTACACATGCAATTCTTTTATATTTAAATTTATTTGTTAAGTAATTTAATGCAACTCCTGCTTGATTTATAACACAGAAACCCATTGCTTTATTTTTTTCAGCATGATGACCCGGTGGTCTCACTACACAAAATGCATTTCTAAATTCACCTTTTTCAATTCCATTTATTGCTCTAATTACTGATCCAGCAGCATCAAAAACTGCCTCTTTACTCCCAGGTGAAACTACAGTGTCTCCATCTAAAAAATTTAGTCCATTAAGTGGAAATGATCTTTTAATATTTTTAATATATTCACTAGAATGTGTAAGTTCCAATATATCTTTAGGGACATTATCAGGCTTTTCCCATATTAAATCATTTCTAATTTTTAGTTTTTTTTTAATAGATAATATTCTTTTTGGCTGTTCAGGATGCCCATCTCCAGTAATATGTTTTTCAGAAGTATCTGAACTTATAATTGCAGTTTTCACTTAAAATAATTTTGTAAAATATTATGATAAATTTTTGTTAAATTTCTTATATCTTTTAAAGATACTGCTTCATCAATTTTATGCATAGTTTTACCTACTAATCCAAATTCTAAGCAAGGAGATATCTTTTTAATGAATCTTGCATCTGAGGTTCCACCAGTTGTAGAAAATTTTGGATTTATTTTCGTAATTTTTTTAATTACATTTCGTATCATATAAGTTGTCGAATTTGGTTTAGTTAAAAAAGCTTCCCCAGAAACTCTATATTCTACTTTATAGTTTGATTTATTTTTTTTGGTAATTCGTTTAAAAATTTTATTCAGTTTTTTCTTAATAGATCTAGATGAATGTTTGTTATTAAATCTAATATTAAAACTAGCTTCTGCAATTCCTGGTATAACATTATCAGCGTTGTTATTTATGTTTATATTAGTAACTTCTAAATTTGTGGGTTGAAAATTTTTTGTTCCTTTGTCAAATTTAATATTTTTTAATTCATTTAATATTTTAATAATTGTTGTTGAGGGATTATTTGCTCTATGTGGATATGCGACATGACCCTGAATACCTTTTATAGTAATTTTACCGGTTAAACTCCCTCTACGTCCTATTTTAATCATCTCTCCAAGTTTATTGGGGTTTGTAGGCTCTCCAACTATACAAAAATTAATTTTTTCTTTCTTTTTTTTCAGATAATTAACAACTTTTTTAGTTCCATTTATTGCATCACCCTCTTCATCTCCAGTAATTAACAAACTTATTGATCCATTAAACTTATTATTTTTATTCAAAAAAATACTTACAGCAGCAACAAAAGCTGCAATAGAACTTTTCATATCGTTAGCACCCCTACCAATTAAGTGACCATTTTTAATAAAAGCTTTAAAAGGATTGACTGTCCAATCATTAATATTACCTGGGGGAACGACATCTACGTGTCCCGCGTAGCAAAAATTTGGCTGCTTATTTCCTAATTTTGCATACAAATTTTTGACTGGTTTAAAATTTTTTTGTTTGAATTCAATTATTTTAGTTTTGAAACCTAACTTTTTAAGTTTATTCTCTAAAAATTTCATAACACCAGCATCAATTGGAGTTATTGATGGAAACTTTATTAGCTCTTTAGCTAAATTAACTTCATTTAAAATTGTCATGATTTTTATTCTCTTAAAAGATCATTAATTGATGTTTTTGATCTTGTTTTCTCGTCAACTTGTTTAATTATTACTGCGCAATACAAAGATGGCATAGATGGATTATTTTTGTTTGGTAATGAACCAGGAACAACAACAGAATAAGGTGGAATTTTACCATAAGTAATCTCTCCAGTTTTTCGATTTACTATTTTTGTTGATTGACCAATATACATACCCATACTCAAAACTGATCCCTCACCTACAATCACACCTTCAACAACTTCAGACATAGCTCCCAAAAAAACGTTATCCTCAATTATTGTTGGTAAAGCTTGAGCAGGTTCTAAAACACCCCCAACACCTGATCCCGCTGATATATGACAATTTTTACCAATTTGACAACAACTTCCCGCACGTGCAAATGTATCTATCATTGTACCTTCATCAATGTATGCACCAATGTTTACATAGCAAGGCATTAAAACAGCGTTCTTTCCAACAAAAGAACCTTTCCTAACTGGGGAGTTAGGCACCATTCTAAAAGCGGCTTTTTCATGATCTTCTTTTTTCCAGCCTGCGGTCTTACCTTTAAGTAAATGAGCTTTGTCAAACCAACTACTATATGGACCACTTAATGACTCCATTTTATGAGTCTTAAAACTTAACATAATTCCTTTTTTGATATATTGGTGTGTTGTCCATTCACCATTAATCTTTTCAGCAACTCTTATTTTTCCACTATCTAAATCATTGATAATTTGATCAATTGCATCTTTAATTTCTTTTTCCGAGTTAGGATTAATTTGATCCTTATTTTTCCATGCATCATTTATTATTTTTTCAATAGACATAATTTACTAGCTTTTTAATAACCTTATTTTCTTGAGAAATAAAGACAGATTTTCAATTTTATATGAAATATAATCTTTATCAGAGTCTATTTTTCCAAAATGCTCATCATTAATTAACCAAACAGTTGTACATCCCCGCTCAAATCCAATACTAAGGTTTTTTGCGATATCTTCAACATAGATGGTTTCTTTTGGGTTAATTCCAAACTTTCTAACCATTGAGTCAAAAGTTTTTGCTTCAGGCTTAGGCACATACCTAGCATCTTTAATATCAAAAATTTTATCTCTACCAAACAAGTCATAAATTCCAAGATGCGTCAAAATATTTTCAGCATGATCAGCACTTCCATTAGTGAAAATAAATTTTTCCATATTTAAAAGCTCAAGTTCATTTCGCATTAATTTATCTTCTTTCATGAATGTTAAATCAATTTTATGAACATAAGATAAAAATTCTTCGGGTGGTATATCATGATGAATCATGAGACCGTTTAAACTTGTATTATATTTATAAAAATAATTTTTTTGTAGTTCTTTTGCAGCCTTCATATCTATTTTAAGCTTTTCAGAAATAAATTTTGTCATTCTTTTCGATACTTGGCCAAATACTTTTTCTAAAGGATAATTATTATGTTTTCCATATACGCATCCATCTAAATCTAATAGAAGATATTTCATATCTTTTAAATTTTTCATTTTCTAATTAATGTTCCTGAGCCTTTATCTGAGAATAATTCGAATAGAATTGAATGCTTTTTTCTACCATCAATAATTCCAACTGCAGTAACTCCATTATCTACAGCATCTAAACAAGTATTTATTTTAGGGATCATACCTTCAGTAATAGTTTCATCATTAATCATTTCTGAAATTTCATTAGAAGAAATCTCTTCTATTAGTTTTTTTTCTTTATTCAAAACACCAATAACATTAGTCATCAAAAGTAACCTTCTTGATTTTAAAGCTTTTGCAATGGCGCCAGCAGCTATATCCCCATTTATATTATAAGTTTGATTATTTTTTCCTAGTCCTAATGGTGAAATAATAGGAATAGATTTTTTCTTTAGGATATTCTTAATAATATTTATATTAATTTTATTTGGTATTCCTACAAATCCAAGCTCTTCTGACTCAGGAATTACTGCGATTATATTATTTTTTTTTGTATTTATTGAAACTGCCTTAGTGTCCTTTTTTTTTAAAGAATTAACAATATCATCATTAAAATCAATAAGTACAGTTTCGACTATATTTATAACTTTTTTATCGGTGACCCTTAAACCTCTTATAAATTTCGACTCAATATTTAATTTTTCTAATTCTCTTTTGATTCTTGGTCCACCACCATGAACTACCACAACTGAAAGTCCTAGTTTATCTAATATGCTTAGATCTAAAATAAAATTATCAAATATATCTCTGTCAATAAAAACGTTTCCACCATATTTAATAACTATTAATTCGTTTTTATATTTTTTTATATATTTGGATACTTCATCTATTGGCGGTCCATCTTTAGGTAATATTTTTTCAAAATCCATTGATAAAGATTTAAACTGTTTTTACTTTTGTTTTTTTCATTATTACAATTTGCTGTGCCATTGTAAGAACGTTATTTATTGTCCAATAAATAACAAGGCCTGATGGAAATGGAGCTAAAATAATTGTTAAAAATAATGGAAAAAACATAAATATTTTTTGCTGAATAGGATCGGGAGGAGTGGGGTTTAATTTTTGTTGAAAGTACATTGTTAAACCCATTAGGCAAGGCCAAATACCTATAAGTAAAAAAGAAGGTGGATCCCAAGGTATTAAACCAAACAAATTAAAAATTGATGTTGGATCTCTCTCTGATAAGTCTTTTATCCATCCAAAGAATGGTTGATGTCTCATTTCTAGTGTAACAAATAAAACTTTATAAATCGCAAAAAAGAAAGGTATCTGTATAAAAATCGGTAAGCATCCAGAAACTGGGTTTACTTTTTCTTTTTTATATAAAGCCATCATCGCCTGCTGTAATTTCATTTTATCATCTTTGTGAAGTTCTTTTAATCTTGTCATCTCAGGTTGTAATACTTTCATTTTAGCCATTGATCTAAAAGAATAGTTTGCTAGAGGGAAAAATAATATTCTTATACAAATAGTTATTAAAATTATAGCAACACCAAAATTACCGGTTAATTTAAAGAAATAATCGATAGCAAAGAAGAAATTTTTAGTAAAAAAATAAAACCAACCCCAATCAATCGCTAAATCGAATTTATTTATTTTTAAATTCTCAGCATATCCGTCTATAACATCTACTTCTTTTGCAGCAATAATTACTTTTGTAAGAGAATTTATTTCACTGTTTGATGAAACTTCAATTGGACTAGTTTGAATAAAACTAGCTTTAAATTTATCCTTATAACTAAAATCTGCTCTAAATTCCTTATTAGCATCAGGTATAATTGAGGTAATCCAGTATTTATCTGTAATACCGATCCATCCAGATTTAGCAGTTTGAGAAAATTTTTTCTCTCTTATATCATCATAATCTTCTTCAATTAATTGTTCATCTAAAACACCAATTAATCCCTCATGCAATATATAAAAGTTTGTTACGTCTGGCGATTCATTTCGTAAAATTTGTCCGTATGGATAAAAAGTATAAATTTTATCTGATTTATTAAATATTTTTTGATTAATGGTGAATAGAAATTTTTCATCTACATTTATTTCTTTTTCAAAATTTATACCTTGGTTATTTCTCCATGAAAGAGTTACTGGGTTACCAGGACTTAGATTTTTATTACCCTTTACTTTCCAAATAGTTTTAGAGTTCGGTAAATCAATATTTTTATCATTTGTGACCCATCCTATATCTACGTAATATCCTTTACTAATATTTTTTGGATTTAAAAGAACTATATTATCATTTCCATTTAATGTATTTGTATAATTTTTAAAAATCAGATCATCAATTATCCCACCAACTAAAGAAATTGAACCTTCAATACTATTATTTTTAAATTTTATTCTTTGAGAGTCTTTAATCGACTCTTCTCTAGTTATTTCTTTTATTTTATCATCCTCCTCAATTATAGGTGTGTCTGAGTTCTGAGTTTTATTTATTTGTTGTTGATTTTTTTTGATTTGTTCACTGGTTGGTGCAAAAAATAAGCTGTAAAGAATTATTACAGCTGCACTTAATGAAATAGCTGCTACTATATTTTTTGTATCCATATTTACTTAGTTTTCTTTTTTATTACAGGGTCAAACCCATCTCTTCCACCTAAAAACTTGATTGGATGGCAAGATAAAATTCTCTTTGTTCCTTTTAAAGTTCCTTTAACAACTCCGTATTCTTCAATACATTCTATAAAGTATTGAGAACAAGTAGGAAGGTATCTACAATTATTTCCTAGAAATGGGGATACTAGATATTTGTAAACTTTAATTAATTTAATTAAAAAATATTTCATTTTAAATAAGTTTTTTAAATTCAAATAAAAAATTTTCTTTGAGCATATTATAATTTTCATTTAAAATAATTTTTTTTGCTATTATAAGATAAGAAAAACTAGTATTTATTTTTTTTTTTCCAACAATATAATTCATAATATTTCTTAACCTTCTCTTTATCTTGTTTCTTTCTACAGCGTTTCCAATTTTCTTTTTCGTTACAAAACTAACATTTAACTTATTATTATCTTTTCCACTAATTTTTTTAAAAAATATAGTTGAATATTTGTTTGATATTTTCTTTCCTTTGAGAATAGATCTAAACTCTATATTCTTTGAAAGACTAGTTATCTTGCTTTTCATTAAACTGTAAGTTTTTTTCTTCCCTTAGCTCTTCGCCTAGCAAGTAATTTTCTTCCACCTTTTGACTTCATTTTTGATCTAAATCCATGTCTTCTTTTTCTAACAAGTCTACTTGGTTGGTATGTACGTTTCATTATTGGTCAATTA
>MDSV01239560.1_pt1 | contig 11508 bp, 16 predicted proteins | sample 810851 | NCBI WGS metagenome assembly MDSV01 (sample SAMN05326640, study PRJNA326480) | marine metagenome | isolation source: seawater | place: Atlantic Ocean: North East | collected 2012 | reverse complement strand
TACAACTTTTTTACTATTGAGATCTTTTGCAATTTGTAAGGCCTCCTCAGGATTGGTATGATAAATTGATTTATCTTTCATTGGCATGATAGGATAAAAATTATACGCTCCAATATTTATAAAAGTAATATCTATCGGGCCATATTCTTTTCCAAGTTTTTTATAAATATCTCCTGCCCCCGTATCACACGCAAATAAAATTTTTTTACCTTTGTGCTCTATTAAAAAACTCCCCCAAAGAGTTTTATTAGTATCCCATAGACTTCTTTTGCTCCAATGTACGCTAGGAAGAAGTGTTACTTTTGTATCTTCGTTTACTTGAATTTTGTCATACCAATCAAGTTCATTCACATCTTTATAATTTTTAAAATATTTACCTAGCTTTAGTGGAATTATAACTTTTGAATTTTTATAGGGAAAATTTCTGATAGTAGACATGTCTTGATGATCATAATGATTATGGGTCAGTAAAAATAAATTTACTGGTGGTAATTCACTTAAATTTACTGCCGGAGGTACATATCTTTTTGGACCAAAAATTAATGGCCCTGTATTTTTTGAAAAAACTGGATCGGTAATAATTGTTGTATTCCCTAATTTAATCAAGAATGTTGCATGTCCCACCCATAATACAAAATCATTATTTTGATTAGCTTTTAAATCTTTTAAAACTTGTTCTTTGGGTACAACGTGTCTTTCTGGAAATTCAATTTTGATTTTTTTTCTTTCTTCATTAAATATTTTATATGACCACTTAACGTTAGGGTCTCTTTTTGGAGATCCTTCTGGATTTCTAAAAGTACCATCAGATAAATGATGGTAAAGAATTTTATCTGAAGCCATTAGGTTTAATTCAAAAAATATAAGATTTAAAATAATATAGATGATAAATCTTGACTTCATTTAGATTATTTATTTCTTGTTTTATTGTTAATTTTATTCCCATATTCTTTTATTTTTTCCCATTCATTAGCTTTTTGTTTTTTTTCAGACTTATATGACATGATTAGAGGAAAAATGATTAATGCTAATATTAAAATAATACATGTTATAATAAGGGGTAAAGGTATTTGCATCAACCCCTTATTATCATAAATAGTGAAATTTAAAAAATTAATTTAACTATCTGAACAGTTAGACTTGTTTATTCTTTTATCAAACGATTTTAAGGCATCTTTACTTATAACCCAAACGTATGAACTTTCTTTTAGTCCATTATCGTCAGCAGCAGTGCAACGTTTACCAAATTTTAGTTTAGCAACATTACTTCCTGCACAGTTCGTTAATAAAAGCAGTAGAGATAAAATAGATAATATTTTCATACTTTCATTATTAACTAAAATTTGTGTTTTGATTGGCATAAATTAGTCAAAAAAAAGAAAACAAAAGTCTATTGTCTTTATTAATAAAATTGATTAAATTAGTTTGTGAAACTCAAGAAACAGAATAATAAAGTAGCTATAATCATGGGAAGCAGTTCTGACGCTTCTAAGATGGATGATTGTATAAAAATTCTTAAAATTCTAAAGATAAAATATCAGGTTTTAGTTGTTAGCGCTCATAGAACGCCAAAAAGAATGATAGAATTTGCCGAGTCGGCTCGTAAAAACGGATTTGGAGTAATTGTTGCAGGCGCAGGAGGCTCTGCTCACCTTGCCGGAATGGTTGCTTCTTTAACTTCAGTTCCAGTTCTTGGAGTTCCAGTGGAAAGTAAAAAACTTAAAGGATTAGATAGTTTACTATCAATGGTACAAATGCCTAAAGGTGTACCTGTAGGTTGTCTCGCTATTGATGGATCTTTTAATGCAGGATTGCTCGCTGCAGCAATTATTGGAAATTTTGATGAAAAAGTTAAATCAAATTTAGAAAAATGGAGACGACTACAAACCCAATCAATAAAAAAAAAACTTAAATAACTAATGTCAGATATAACTTTAGGAATTATAGGTTCTGGTCAGTTGGGGTCTTTATTATGTCAAGCTGCTAAAAAACTTAATGTAAAGACAATTGTTATTTCTAACGACAAAGAAGGTCCAGCTCAAAGTTATTCAGATCAATTTATATTCACAGAATATGATAATGAATACAAAGTAAAAGAATTCACCAGCAAAGTAGATATAGTCACTTATGAATTTGAAAATATTCCTATAGATATATTAAAAAGTATTGATAAAGAAAAAAAAGTTTTACCTAAACCCAGTATCAATCAGATAATTCAAAACAGAAAATTAGAGAAAACTTTTATTAATAATCTAGGTATAAAAACAACTGAATGGGCTGTTGTACAATCAATAAAGGATATAAAAAAAAATGAAAAACTTCTACCTGGAATTTTAAAGACCAATACACTTGGTTATGACGGGCATGGACAGTTTGTTCTAAACTCTCTAGATGATGTTAAAAAAGACTGGTGTTTTTCAGCTGATTATATTTTAGAAAAAAAAGTCAATTTAAAGAAAGAAATTTCAGTTCTAATTTCAAGATTTGCTAATAATGAAGTGTATATTTATGAGCCTATTGAAAATACACATAAAGATCAAATTTTAAAACACTCCAAAATACCTGCAGATATTACTGAAGAAATATCTAAAAAAGCTAAAGTCGATGCAAAAATGATTGCAGAAAAATTAGATTATATAGGAGTGATGTGTGTTGAATATTTTATTGATACAGACAATACCCTTTTGGTAAACGAGGTTGCTCCCAGAGTTCACAACTCAGGACACTTAACTATTAACGCTTTTAATATTAGTCAGTTTGAAAATCATGTGCGAGCTGTATGTGGTTTAGACAATCTAAAAGTTAATAAAATTTCTAATGCGGAAATGATTAATATTTTAGGTAAAGAAATTAAAGACTATAGAAAGAAGTCTTTTAGCAATAATGAGTTTTTTTTTGACTATGAAAAAAAGATAATTAAAGACAAAAGAAAGATGGGTCACCTTACTGTTTTAAAAAAATAATTATTTAATTGTAATTCTATGCATCACTCTTCTGCATTTTTTTATTTCACTAGCCATATGTAAGATACTTAAGTTATCCCAAAGACAAATATCACCTTTAGACCATTCATAGGAAAAAATAAATTCTTTTTTATTCACGTGCTTGATCAAATAATCTTTTAAAGAATTTGAGTCTTTTTCATTAACATTCTTAATTTTCATTAAATGTCCTGGCGATACATATAAAGTTTTTTTTCCATTAACTATCTTAACAATTGGGTGCTCTGCCTCCATACTTTCTGAAGATTTAATTCCCATTTCTTTTTCTCTTTCAAGTCTTGTTATTGCGATAGGGCCTGCTGAAGAAAAAATACCTGTGGCATCTTTAATTTTATCTTTAATTTCACTAGGAAGTTTTTCATAAGCGTTAAATCCTGAAGAAAAAATAGTATTTCCTTGCCCGACAGGAACTTCTACTCCCATAAGCATAGTGTATCGCGGTCTGTCTTTATCTAAATAACTAGTATCTTGATGAAGCCAACTTGAGCCAAAACTTAAATTTTTATCGTCTGTTTTTCTTTCAATAACATTAATAAATGGAAATTTTTTATCTAAACCTTTTAATCTAGGGTAGATTACTGGCTTACCAATAGACATAGCAAAGTTTTGGAACGCCTCTGGATTTAGATTTTGATGTTTAATAAAAATTACTCCAAATCGATCTAAGGTATCTTTTATTTTATCAGTCTGATTTTGATCTAATTTTTTTATATCTAAATTGTTAATATACGCGCCTACATTATTTTCACCAGGACTTATAGATATATCATTCATTTAATTTAATTTATTGATTAGACTTGGATCATTATTAATTGGATTATTAACATCTTTTGAAATTTCATGGAACTTTAAATTAGGTGGTTTGACCGAGTCTAATATTTCCATAGCATCTTTTTTTAAGTTCAAATAATTATTTATTTGGCTTTGATTGATAATTAAGGGCTCTCTGTGGTGGATTATATTAACTTTCTCTGTAGCTTCTCTTGTTATTATACAAAACTGATCATTTTGATAAATGCCAGCAAAAAACATAATTTCATCGTTTTCTTTAGAGAAGTAATAAGGGACTTTTGCTTTGTCCTCTCTTTTCCACTCATAATATCCATCTGCAGGGATTATACATCTTGATGTTTTAATTAAATTCTTAAAAGTTACTTTTTCATTCAGAGTTTCTTTCCTTGCGTTAATAAGGGGCGAAAATTTATCTAATTTTTTTGACCAATCTGGAACCAAACCCCATTCATACAGTTGTAGGGCTTTGCCATTTGTATAAGATCTAACTACTGGTAATTTTTGCTTCGGGTGAGCGTTGTAATTATCTACATCATCTACTTTTATATTAGTCTTTACCAAATCAGTTGTTTTAGTAACAGGTTTTGTAATTTTATAACGTCCACACATTATCTATTTTTTTTCTTTTCCCTTTTTAATTTTCTTTTTTCTTTAAAAGTAAACTTTGCTTTTTTCATTACACTAGAGTCTTTAAAACTTTTTCCACTGTATCGTTTTGACATTTTAATAATCTTCTACAATTTCATATTTTTGTTCACCTAAATAATCTACTTTTAAATTTAATTTATCACCTATTTTAAGAAATTTTTGAGGATTTTGTTCCATACCAGTTCCTGCTGGTGTACCGGTTGAAATAACTGTACCAGGTTTTAAAACAAGATATTTACTAATATGAGAGATTAAAAAGCTAATGTTAAATATCATATTTTTAGTATTTCCATTTTGTCTGATTTCCCCATTAACACTTAAAGTAAGATTAATATCATTCACATTTTTTATATGGTCCTTTGTAACCAGCAAACTGCCAGCAGGTGCTGACCAAGATTTACCCAAGGTCCAATGGCCATTTCCTATAATTTTTTGCGCATATCGGTCCGAGATATCATTTAAGATGAAATACCCAAACACATAGTCCAAGGCATTTTTTTCATCCACATCTTTAGCTTCTTTACCGATTAAAACAGCTAACTCTACCTCATAATCAAGTTTTTCTTGAGACCTGTTTTTTTTTATTGGATCAAATGGACCTTGCAAGCAATCTGGACTTTTGTTGAATACGATTGGAAAGTCAGGAAGCTTGGAACCCGTTTGTTTAGCATGTAGAGAATAATTAAGACCAATACAAAGAATATTACTTGGTCGATTGATACATGCCCCAACTCTTACAGTTGATTTAATTACAGGGAGCTCACTCAGTTTTATTTTTTCTAACTGCTTTAGCGTATCAAAGTTTATCGTTTCAGGATTTAAATCTTTGATATGACTTGATAAGTCTCTAAGTTTATTGCTCTCATCTAAAGCTGCAACGGTTTCTTTGTTAACTTCTCCAACTCTTAATAATTTCATATTTTAATTTTAGATAAGAAAATATTATTTTACAAACTTTTTAATTCTTTCCTCAGTAGTTGTATCTGGGCCTGAATAAGGAGTTTCATAGCTATTTGTTTTTGTTAACACATCGATACCTTTGGTAAAAATAAAAATAAAAAAAATAATAAAAAAAACTGTAAAGATTTTAGCTGGATTATAATTTCCAGATTGAAATACGCTTATAGGTTGCTCTTGTTTTTTGTGAAAAAATTTAAACGTCAAATAGACTGCTATTATTAAACCTATGTGAGCCATTACAACTCCAGCCCAACCAAATATAAAAGACGTAACACTAAAAACATACAAACTAAAAACAGTAGACCAAACAAATGATAATACAATCAGGATTTGTAATCTTACAGCTTTTGGCAAGCTTCTTAGATCGTTCTTAGTGTCATCAAACATTATGTTTGCTGCTTCGATCATGAAATTTCTTAATTTATCCATTGGAGTGTTTATATACTCTTTATTTTAAAAATAAAATTATTATAATTTTCTTACCAATTTTCTCACTTTTTCCATATGTTTATTAAACTTTTCTTCTGGCATACCCGGCAAAACTTCATAAAATCTAATATAAGTAGTTTTCATTTGTCCAAGTTTTAAAACTCCAGCTTTAATTCTTCTAAAAGGTATATTTTGAAACCAAGTTTGAATTGAAAACCAATTTCCTCCATACGACATGGACATAATCGCGGTTTTATTTTTCATTGCTCCTGCCACAGGATACCCCCAATTACCTACAATTCTTTTAAAAGAAAAAAACCATTTAGGTGCGAGAGTAAGATCTATCCAGTTTTCTAAAATTGCAGTAGCTCTTAAATTATAACAAGGTGAAATCATGAATAAGATATCACTTTTTTCTAATCTCTGACGATAATTTAAAATTTGTTTACTTGGAGCTGAAGCGTTAAAAAAAGGTAAAGGATTTTCTTCATGTAAATTTATCAAATCAATCTTGTGACCTAAATTTTTTGCTTCAATTATAAAAGTATCTCTAACAGCAGCATTAAAAGATTTATCAATATCATGATGGCCATAAACAATAAAAATATTTTTTGACATATTATTTGTCTATATCATTTTTATTTTCTTTCCAGAAAAAAATTCCCGTACCTATTCCGATAGCAACCGCAGATACAATCCAGGCACCTTCTTGATCGCTATATAGAACAAGGCTTCCAAATACTATAATGATTATTCCTAGTGTTTTATTATTCATTGACAAACCTAACTTATATAATAAGGTTACCTTATCCATATGTCATGGAGAAAAAGACTCTGCATCTACATGCAGAACTCTATAAAGAGTTAAAAAGTAGGTTGAAAAACAAAGGAGATGTGATGATAAAAAGACATACACATTTGCTAAATGAACATTCAGCCGAAAAAAAAAAGGCTAAACTCATTCAGCAACTACAAAGATCGGTAAAAGCAGTTGATACCAACGCGAATGGTACGAGTGGTTATACCATTAAAGAAGGAAAAAATGCGGGAAAAGTTCTCAAGCACTTAAAAACTGATCCAAATAAACTTTAATCTTTATAGAGAGGGGTTTTAAAACCCCTCTCAACTCTTTATTAATAATCTAAAATTATGAATAAACAAAATTTTTACGATCTAGATTTTGATCAATTAAAAAATTTTTTAATTGAAAAAGTCGAGGTAGATGACAAAAAAGCTAAAATGAGAGCTCAGCAAATGTTCAATGCTGTTTATAAAAGGAATATTAAAAATTTTAATCAATTAACAACTTTTGGGCTAGGACTTAGAGAAAAAATTAAAGATTTAATTAGTTTGGATAAACCTAAGATAATAGATATACAGAAATCTAAAGATGGCACAATTAAATTCCTTTTAGAACTTAACGATAAAAAAAATGTTGAAACAGTTTTAATTCCAGATAAAACACAAAGCAGATACACAATTTGCCTTTCCGTTTCTGTAGGCTGTTATTTATCATGTGAGTTTTGTGCTACAGCACAAATTTCTAAAAAACTTGTAAGAAATTTAAGCCCAGGTGAAATTATTTCTCAAATTATTTTATGCAAAGACTACATAGACGATTGGTCTTCACAGAAAAAAATTACTAATCAGGTTTTAATGGGGGAAGGCTCACCTTTTTTTAATCTAGATAATGTTAAAATTGCAATAAATAATTCTAAAAATAAAGATGGTTTAGAGTATGGCCGTACAAGAATAACTGTAAGTACGGTAGGAGTTGGAATAAAAAAAGGTGAAATAAATGCTATTGAGTGGGCTGCAAAAGAATTAGATGTTTACTTAGCATGGAGTTTGCACAGTTCTATTCCTAAACATAGGTCTGATATCATGCCAATAAATAAAAAATACCCAATTGAGTCCCTAATTCCTCAATTAAAAAAATATTATGATCAAACTAAATTACCTATCTTTATCGAATGGATTTGCTTAGAGGAAAATATGACAGCTGAGCACGCCAAAGAACTCGTTAAGATTATGAAAAAAGTTCCATCCAAATTAAATTTAATTGAATTCAATCCTCTTTCAAATAAGCATTTTAAATCTGCTTCCCAAGAAAATATAGATAAATTTTCCAAAATTATCCAGGACAATGGTTTTTTGTCACTATTTAGAAGAAGCAGAGGTAGAGACATTAATGCTTCTTGTGGTTCTCTTGCAAATAAGAAATCAATAGTTAATGAATAACTTACATATTTTTTTAGGAGCAACCGTAGCAGATGCTGCAGCTAGACCTTTGCATTGGGTTTATGATCCAAAAAAGTTAAAAAGATACATAAGAGGCAAAAAGGAAATAACCTTTCTAAAAAAAAATAAAAGTCCTTTCTATTCTATAAAAACAGGAAATATATCTGGCTACAACGATGTAGGGCAAGTTATGTTTAAGACTATTCTATCTACTGAAAAAAAATCTGATATTTTAAAAAACTTTAAAAAAAATTTAGTTAAAAACTTTGGACCTGGTTCTTCTTACTGGAGAAATTTAAAGTTGAGAAAAAAATACAAAAAGATTAAATGGAAAAAACCCATGAAAGGTCCCTGGATCCATCAAAATATATTAGAAACCATACAAAATATAAAAGCTAAAAAAAGTATGACTGGGGGGACAAAAGTAAATGAATCCGACGGCTATTGTGCTGCATTACCTTATTTTCTCCATAATAATTCAGATATGGAACTTAAAAGGGTTGTTAAAAGTGTTGCAAATTCAAAAATTAATGAAACTTATGCCTTAGCTAAGTTAAAGATCATTGATTTAGCTATAAAGGGAAATAAGAATCCCGTTCTAGCATTCACTAAAAAATATAAAAAAAATAGATATTACAAAGATATAATTTTTAATATTAAGAGAATAATAAGGCATAAAAATCATAACCACATTAAAGTTGTTAAAAAATTTGGTAAAGCTTGCAGTTACCCAGGAACATTTATGGGCTCTATTCACGCAATAATATCATCAAATAATTATAGATCAGCTGTAATTAAAACAATTAAAGCTGGTGGGTGCAATTGTTCTAGAGCTAATTTTGTCGGAGCTTATTTTGCAGCTCTTAAAGGTATTAAAAATATACCTGTCCAATGGATAAAAAAAACGAAATCAGCCAAAAACATTACAAAATGATATATAGTACATTATGGATTCGATACTTATATTACTAGCTATAATCTTGTTAATTGCAAATTTAGTAGCAGTTATTCTTTTATTTAAACGTAAACAGCCAGAACAAGTTGATAGTAGTCAAATTTTAAAAGATGAAGTTAATTCATTAAAAAATTCTTTCAGCCAATCTTTTGGCTCTATGAGCAAAGAGATAGCAAAAGACATGACAGGAGCTTTAACAAAAGTGGATGAAAAAGTAGGGGTATTCAATCGTCAAGTAATGGAGCTTAATAAAAGCCAAGATAATTTTAGTAAAATTCTAAGCGGAGTAAAATCATACGGAACTTTAGCAGAATTTGGACTAGGTTCCCTACTAAAAGATTTATTACCAGCATCACAATTTATAGCTAATGTTAAAATGAAACCTGAAGAAAATTCTGATACAGTTGAATTTGCTATTAAGCTACAAGATGTTTTATTACCTATTGATAGCCACTGGCCTGTAGAAAAATATAAAGCGATTGATGATGCTTACAGTAGTAATGATAAAGAGGCTCAAATAGAGGCAAGAAAAGATTTAGCAGCAGCATTTAGACTAAAGGCGAAAGCAGTAAATCTTAAATACATAGCACCACCCAAAAGTACCGACTTTGCAATAGTGTACGTCCCCACCGAAGGATTGTTCGCTGAATTATCTAGTTATAGAGATCCTAAAACCAAAGAATTATTATTACAAGAGCTTAGAACAAAATATAAAATAACAATTTCTGGACCAAATACACTCTCTGCACTGCTACAATCTTACCATCTTGGATTTCAAACTCTAAAAGTTCAACAACATGCAACACAAATTTATAGTGATTTAAGAAATATTAGTTCTAGATTTGAAAAACATTTTGATGGTATTAAAGATCTAAGAAAAAAATTAGAACAAGCTATGACTGCAACTGATAGCTTTGGAAGAGACGCTAGATCAATTATGAATACACTTGGCAATATTAAAGATCCTGAAAAAATAAAAGAAACTTTTGTAGAAAACCCAGAAAAAATTAAAGTTCTTAAATAAACCGAATTAATGTCAAATTTTGTCTTTTATGATTTCGAGACCAGTTCCTCTAATAAATATTGGGGTCAGATTATTCAAATCGGTGCAATCTTAACCAATGATAATTTGGAAGAATTAGATCGCTTTGACTCTAGATGCAGATTAAGCCCAGGAATAATTCCAGAGGCCATGGCCTTAATAGTAAACAAATCTTCACCGAAAATGTTGAAAAACTCTAATCTTTCTCATTATGAAATGATTAGGCAGTTTGTTGACACTCTCAAAAGGTGGGGTAAGGCAACTTATATTGGTTTTAACAGCATAGAATTTGATGAAGAATTTTTAAGGTGTACTCTTTTTCAGACACTTGAATATCCCTATATTACCAGCACGAATGGCAATAAAAGAGGAGACGTATTAAGCTTAGCTCGGGCTGCAAACCTTTATTATCCAAAGACCTTAAAAAACTCTGTAAATGAAAAAGGCAATGACGTTTATAAATTAGACCAAATGGCGCCTTTAAATGATATAGAGCATGGAGATGCGCATAGTGCAATTGGAGATGTTATAGCAACTGTAGGAATTGCCAAATTAATTGCAAAAAAAGCTCCTAATGTTTGGAAGGCCAGTATGCTTACAATGGATAAAAATCAGTCTTTGGAGCTTATAAAAAAAGAATTATTCTTTTGTACGAATGAGTATTTTTATGGAAAAAGCAGACCATATGTTCAAACTTTTATTTGCCAACACCCACAATATCAATGGCCTTTATGTTTTGATTTAAAACATGACCCAAGCACCTATTTAAACATGTCAATTCGAGATCTGACAACAGCAATGAAAAAACAACCAAAATTCATTAGAACCATAAGACACAACAAACATCCAGTTATTATGAATCCTTCTTATGGGGATAAATTTGATGAATATAAAATAATTGGCACAGCAAAACTACAAGAAAGAGCAAAATTAATTAGAGACAATAAAGATTTTGCAGAAAAAATAGTATCAATAAAGCGTACTGAAGTTGAGGAAAAAGAAAATTTTAAATCCCAAGAAGATTTGTATAATGAAGAAAGTATATATACTAAGTTTACTACAAATGAAGATAATAAAGTTATGCCAGAGTTTCACCAAGTTGATTGGAGCAAGAAACTATCAGTAATCTCTAAATTTAAAGACGAAAGGCTTCAATATTTTGGCAAAAAATTACTTTATATGGAAAAGCCTGAAATATTAAGTAAATCAGATTTCAATATGATTCATAAAGACACAGCAAAAAAACTTTTGAGCACTAATAATGAAAAGTGGAACACAATCCCAAGAACTTATTCAGAGATAGATACGTTAAGAGCAAAATTTGAGAAGGAAAGTCAGCCTGAAAAATTGATTATATTAGACGAAATTAACGCGTACGTTGAAGAATTAGAAAAATTTTACTCTTCTGTCTAGTTGACTTTAAATCAAAAATACTTATC
>MDSV01180970.1_pt1 | contig 11508 bp, 9 predicted proteins | sample 810851 | NCBI WGS metagenome assembly MDSV01 (sample SAMN05326640, study PRJNA326480) | marine metagenome | isolation source: seawater | place: Atlantic Ocean: North East | collected 2012 | reverse complement strand
GCTCTAGAGAAAAATAAAACTAATCCAAAAGCTAAGGTTCCCAATCATGAGTATATGATTGGAGGATTTTCAACTATATATATGTCTAGAAATAGAGTGCGTTCTTGGGATGAGCCTTCCTTTACTATTCAAGCAGGAGGTCGGCATGCTCCTTGTCATCCGCAAGCCCCAAAAATGACCTCAATTGGAAAAGACAAAAGGATTTTTTCTAAGGGTAAAGAAAAATTATATAGAAGATTAAGTGTAAGAGAATGCGCAAGAGTGCAAACTTTCCCAGATAATCATATCCTTGAATACAATTCCGTTGCTGATGGTTACAAAATGATAGGGAATGCTGTTCCTGTAGAATTTGCTAAAAGACTAGCTTTAAAAATAAAAAAGGATATGAAACGCTTAGATAACATGCCTATTAAATTTAATAAGAAAGGAAAGCTTATTAAAAATTAAGATAAGATTTCCTCAATTAACCCGCTATTTCCCCAATCAATTATTCTCCAGTCAGTTTTTATCTTGGGGCTTTTGCTCATAGTTTTGCTATCCTGTTTTGTTCTTCCATTAATTACTAAACCATTATTGAATTTTAATACTAAATGCCAAACATATAAACTTCTTGGGTCATTATTTAGTTTTTGAATATTCTCTATAGTAAATTTTGTGGGAATTTTAATATTTCTTAGATCCTGGATAATTACCTTATTTTCTTTTTTTAAAATTCTATATTGATCGCTTCCAGTACCTATTATTTTGAGAAACAAATATTTAACATTTGGTTTCTTAATCTGTTTATTGCTTAGGACCTTTTTTACTTCTTCATGTAGGGAGTAAATAAATTCTTTCCATATTAATTGATATATTTCCTTTACACCTTTTCGATCAGAATTATTTAGTTTAGCACCAGCAAATTCTGTACCTATTGGAATATGTTCATGTAAATCATTTATTAACTTTACTTTATTTGACTCAAATTTTTTATAGATTTCATTATCTTTATCCATATTCAGCCAATTGTTACTTACAATTGATCCAATTCTCCCGTGAAAAATTGCATCATGATTATGCTTAAGTGAAAAAGATAATGTCTGATTATTATTATTTACTATAGATATATCTTCATGGGTCGTTTTTTTACCTTCAATATCTGGCGATCTATCAAGAATGGACTTCTCATTTAGTTTGATTTGATCTTTTACCCAGCAAGATATCTTTTCTGAGGCTAATTCCATTTTTTTTATAATGTTTGGATCTATATTTTTTTTAGAGTCTCTTTCCTGATCAATTTCTGCTCTTTTTGTTAAAGATAACTTATGGTCATCTTGTATTTTTTTTGTGACTAGATATTCAAAATATCGTCCATTATCATTAGGTTTTGATTCTATCATTTTAATTAATCATATTTTTAAATATTTTAGCTCGACTTTTAATCTTTTGAAGATCAATTTCTTCAGAAAAATCTAGATTAGAAGTAAACTTAATATTACTTATTCCTGGTAAAGACAGGCCTGAATGATCAAGTTTTGGAATATTATCTAAATTTATAAATTTTAAATTTTGTTCGGCACTTTTTTGATCATAAGATTGATTAAAAGCATCAAGATTAGGTTCAGTGACAACTGGGTATATCACTGAAAATAATTTATTTTCTGACTTACTACTGCCATTAATTTTTTTTAAAATAAATTCATAAAGCTCACCTAAAGAAAGACCATCATTTATATTTTCTGTTAATTTAAAAGATGCAATTATAACTGTATCCCCTGATTGTGGAAAAACTTGGTTAAGAGAAAAAGTGTGTTTTCTCTCATCACCTAAGGTTGACTTAACTTCAATAAAATTTTTCTGCTTGCCAAAATCATATCTGTCATTTGCATTATCATGCCAATCATCAATAGCCCTTAAAGTGTCTTTTGATTTATAAATTAAAAAAAGCTCTGTCCACAAGCCTTGAATATATTCTTTACTTAAATTTTTTGCAGGTTGAAAAATTTCAATTAAATTATCAATATCTTTTTTAATTACAGACGAATTGATAGGAAATTTTAATGTTTTAATAAATCCTAATAATATATCGCAGAAAAGTTTAACCTTTTCATAATCCTCTACACTGTGTTTAAGGCAAATAAGAGAGAAGTTATCATCAATAGTTTCTTTTCCAGAAGTAATTGAATACTCCTTATTAATTTCAATTTCTAAATTTGATAAAACCTTAGGAGGATATCTCTTCCCATCATTTTTTGTTTTGATAAATATTTTGATGTTTTTATCTTGACCAATACAAACATATATCTTCTTTTTATAACCTGAAATATCATCGCCTTGAATATCAATCTCAGATCTAAAATTTATAAGCAAATCATTATAAGTCTTCAATAATTTATTCATTCTGTTCAGGAATACTTTCTTCAGTTCCTCCTTCTTGAAGATTAAAATCATTTGTTAAACGATCTGAAAGCCTAACGCCAATAGTATATGTATTAAAAAACTCTTCATCAGATTTTGCAGTATTTCCTGGTAAAATATTAAATTGGTAAATTTGGATTGAAGTAATTAAGTTATTATAAATTTTTTTGTCACCTGAATATTCTGCATTTCTTCCTTGTTGAAATGATGTTAATTTCCCATGAGCATTATAACGTCTCACTCTTGGTACATTCATATTGTATGCCATCCAAAAAACAGCAATATCTTTTTCATCTCCGTGGTTATAAAGATATTGTAAATATCTATCTACAGAATACATTTTGGTCATATCTCTATGTTTAGTAAATTTTAGATAAGAAATTAAATCCTCGTAAACACTTTTGAAGTCTAATGTAGCCACGGCATGAGTGGAGCTATCATTTTCCAGATTTAAATTAACCTTATACTCTCCCTCTCCATCAAAATAATCCTCTGTTAAAGGATCAAAAGTATTATTCACTATAAAATCCTCTATACATTTATTATTTTTTTCTAAATTGTCTGACAAATGGGGAAACATAGGCAATGTCCATCTTCCGTTATTCCATCCATTATGAATTAAAGCACCTTCGATTCTAATTATTGGCTCTCTGCATGACCTTTTCCCGCCTTGTATTCTCCATTGTCGAGCTGCATCTCTAAATTTTTTTCCTTTGTTTCTATCAACCAAATCTCTGAAATCCATCTCTGTGATCCAATATTTTCTATAAAATTCAATGGTATCATTCGTAGTAAAGATTCTTATATATTCTTTATATTTCCTTTTATAACCAAGAAATCTTGCTCTTTGCATTTGAGTATCTATTTGAACACTGTCGTCTCTTGGCATGTAAGTAACTGTTAAACCTTCAACAGTTGTTCCTCTATCAACAGCATTCCCAGAAACTAATATATGTCCGTAAGATTGTTGCCATCTAATATCTCCAGAAACTGTTGCATTAGGTCCTGAGTTAATTAAACTAATTAATAGATCTTCCTCCATGAAATTATCTATTGCGTCAATTATATCTTGAAAATTTTCTAAATTATCTACTGTATTGCTTAAATCCTTATAAGCATCCTTTAACTTATGTAATAAATCTTTTTTTGCACCATTATCATTATTAAAACGAATTATTTCTTTCCAATTATCAATTGTTTGTTCTACATCCGTATAAAATTGATTTTGATCTGTTATTAGTCTTGATGGATGAATTAGCATTGATCTAGTATCTTGTTGACCATCCAAATGTTTTTTATATTTTTTTATGTAACCATCAGTTGCCCCTATTAAAAAAACTGAAAGCGCTATTTCAAGATCTTCTGGTATTGCATGTTCTTCATCTTCATTATCTAATTCAAATTCGTCAATAGGATAAATGTAAGGGCTAATATCATTGGATTCCAAATCTGATGAGGGATGAAATAAATCATTTATTGCTACATAATCGTCTCCAGGATTTATATTTTCTGCCCAATCCGGTGAAAGTAAATCTAATGTTGATTCTAGCATTAGGCCAGTAGGCGTAGCAGTATATTGAACAAAAGTATGATTGGGACATGCATTCCTTAAATTTAAAATACTTCCATTTGTTGTAGATATTTCATTTTCGTTTCTACTCGAATTTAAGCTGTATTGATCAGCCTCATCATCAATGATTAGAACTTTAGATTTCTGTAATTGCTCATTAACTCTTTTATCTTCTAATGTTTTAGTGATTGAATCAATGTGAGTGTAATGTTTCATTGCAACTATTAAAATACCTCTCTTATGAAGTGATTCAGGATTATTATGAGACGCCAACCTACCACTTAAATCTCTTTCAAAATTATTTCCAAGCCCAACACTCTTTTTTGATTCATCTTTCAAAGTTTTTTGGAGTAACCACTTATCACTGTTATTAATATCAAAATCTCTTTCTAATCTTCGAAGTGTTTGAGTTGATAATATTGTACTAATTCCAGCTAAAATTATAGTAACGCTAACATCATTATCCCTTCCCAAAGCAGTTAAAGCTTCAAAAGATATAGTCTTACCGCTTTGGATGTAACCAACTACCAGTCCTGTATCACCATCAAATTTAAGATTTTTATAGATATTAACTGTCTCTTCCTCAAGTTTCTCCTTTGATGAAGATGGGATCAAAGATTGAATGTCACGAAAATTATCACCAATGATACAATCAACACTATTTTTACTATTTTTCTCATTAAATTCTTTAATCAAAACACTTCACTCCCTAATCCAATTTACTTAAATCATCATGTAAAATTCTATTAAAAACACCACGCCTATAATCACTTTTATCTTTTTCTTTAATAAGATTATTTTGGTTTGAAACCACTTCGCTGAGCGCCAAAGCTGCCGACAATCTAATCATTGCCTGTAAAGACTTCCCATCAGCATCCTGAAAATTATTTGTAAAAGGGTGATTCATAGTTAATGAAACACCAATTGATTTTTTATCAATATCTTCGGCATAGTAAAACCAATCGGTAGAAGCTTTGTCATCATTCACTCTTACAGTTATTTCCCAATTATCTTTACCAATAGGTATTGAAATTATAGATTCATGATGAATAGGCTGGAAAGGATCTAATTCTTTATAAGGTTCACTTATTTTTATTTCTTTGAGATCTTTATCAATGATTTGTTCAATTGTTCTTGGGCTATTGTCTTCAACATCTTTAATAGTATCATCAACAGCCTCTTTAACTATTCTTTGTTTATCCTTATCACTTATTTTTTTTTGTGTTTCAACTCTAAATTGTTCTGCATGATGTAAAATTGGCAAATATATTTTTGCCTCTGAAGTTTTATCTTCATCTAAAAGCTTTTTAAATTTCTTCCTATCACCTTCAATGGCTTGTTTTAATTTTTCAATAAAAATAGGCTGAAGGTTATTTCCTTTCCCATCATCCCAGAGAATTTGTTTGGTTTGAGTGGTTCTTGTCATATCCCCTACATGAACTAAACCTAAAATCCTTGCAAACCTTGATTGAGAAACAGTTCCGAATATTTCGCTTGGTCTAAATCTATCTTTTTGTTCACTAGTATCGGGTATACCTGCTCCAGCAATTGCCCTATTTCTTCGAAAAATAACCAAACCGCTCTGATTTTTACTACTCTTCGATAAAATTATAATTTTACCATATGCCTTATTAATAGGTGGCGGCATATCAAAATGGAATTCTTTTTCCCATTCAAATTCCGGTGGTTTACTCTTAAAATTATAGGGTGTTTTGTCTTTCCAATTGTCCCAATAAGGAGATTTTAAAACCTCAAAATCATCACATTTGCATTCATTTTTTTCATATTCTAAAGTTAGTTCACTTGATCTGATAAACTCTCGATATACATCAGTGATATGAGTTTTAATAGTTTTATTACGACTTCCATAGATGGTTCTTTGAAGTTTATTAATTGTTATAATTGTATAATGCTTGTTAATATCCTCATTCTCTGTTTTTACTTGGCTTGACTCCAAAAATTCAGATTCCATTTTTTCTATTTTTTCAATGTCAAAATTGACAATAGTTTTCCAATTTTCTCCAAGAGCTGATGTTTCAATTGTAAACGAGCTTCCTAACCATAAACAGGCAATTTTCATACCTACACCAAACTCATTAAGACTAACATCTTTCCTTTTTGGTAAATCTAGACGAAGAGCTTCACTCCATTTATTTCTATTTATTCCTCCAGCATTATCTGTAATTCTAATAAATTTATTTTCTTTATCATCATTATTAATTTCAATTGAAACTGTTACAGATTTTTGGCCAATCTTTTCTAATTCTACTTTGTTATCTAGAAAACTTTGAAGAGAGTTATCTATAAATTCGGAGAAACAATAATAGTCTTGAAACTGCAATCTCTGCAGAAGACCATATCCACTACTATTGGAAATACCTATGGGTATTTGTAATTTCATTTATTTCCTAACAAATAATCTATAATCTTTCCATCATCAGAAAAACCGTGCAAATGAAATCTATTTATTGATTCTTCGTACCTTACTAAAGCCGGCCCTAGCACACGATAGGTAGCTCCTGGCTTTTGTTTTACTTGATGTAAATAACCGACAGGCACTAAATCCTTTGAATTATTTAATAACGATTTATTTGTATAAACATTAAATCCTTGTCTTTCGTCATCCTCTGGACAATAATAAACCATCCAAGAGCCGTCCCTGGCTTTAAATAAATCTCCATCATTGTAATTTATTCCAATAGTATTTTTAGCTGATAAAGAATAATTCCAATCTGCAGGTTTAAAAATACCTTTAGCTTGATTAGCCATTCCCTCTTTTTGAATATCTGTCCATAAAATAGCTTTTTTTCGATTATCCCAAAACCATAACAATTTCTCTTTATGATCATTGGGCAAGAAATCTATCAAGTCTTCAAAATGTAGGTCTTTCATTTTATTGTTAGTCTTGTCATAAAATTGATTAATACGATTTTTTTCTAAAGCTTCAGTCTTAATAGTGTCCGGATTTGAGATTGAGAAATCATTACTTGATGATGATGTATAATTTTTATCCTCATTAGACTTTTTTGAACTTTTATCGTTAAGTTTTATTGAAGATTTATAATGATCTGGACATGGCTCACCTTTTTCAAGATGCTTCATTACAATACCATGAGTTAGGCTTTCACCCCTTTCTTTGTGATAATAATAAATTGTACCCTGAATGATCTTAGCCAAACTTTTTTGTGGAATACCTATTTCGTCTTCTAACTCAGAGGCAAATTTATAAGCTAGAGCCCAAGATTGCTTATATGTTGCAGGCTTGTCTTCTGGTATATTATTAAAACTACTCATTTTTTTATTTGATGAATTATGTGTAACATTGTCAAATTATTATTTTTTTAAATTGTTTATATTGCGCCGATTTTTAATATATCCACAATATTCACAATCAATTGCATTCTCAGGTAAATTAGAATCTTCTAGAAGCTCTATTGCCTTATAGATAGTTGGTTCAACCCAACTATCATCACCAACATGTTCAATCATGTGAATATTGAATTCAACTTTATTATCAAATACATCAACATCTTTTCGACCATTGCAATAAACAAAAAAACTTGAGTCACTCACATTTAATCCATTTTTTCTCAATAGCCATTGATAAATCTCAATCTGATTACGGTATTTTTTGCCCCATTTTCCTTCCAATGAAGGAGGGTCATTTTTTGCAGTTGCTTTGTAATCCACGACTATATACTGACCTGAAGAATTAATCCAAAGATCGTCAATACCACCAAAAATTAAATAATCTTTATCTTCCAAAATATACTGAACACCTTTGAAAACATTTATCCATTGATTTAACATTTCATGCTGTGCAGGTATAGCGTCTAAACCTGCATCTGAAATATAAGGATGTGGTAATTTTTTTTCTCTGAAATAGTCAAATTCCTTTTTAAGAAGATGGTCAACCGCACTATTAATCAGAAATGGTGCCATTGAAGGTTTTTTTAACTTATAATTTTCTTCTAAATAAAAACATTTTGGACAATCCAAAAAATTTTGAATTCTTGTTCTAGATAATTTACGCATTAATCTCTCTCCCATAATTCTTCAATATCTAATAAATCAACATCCTCATTATTTAAATTATGTTATAATAATGAGGATATTGAATTTTACTATCCATTAGTTGACCTCTTTGAAATCAATATCAGTAATATCTTTATTTAACGACCACATCGCTTCGATCTGATTGGACATGAAAGTTTGTGAAATAATATTCTCAATATTTAGTTCACCATTGAGTGTTTCATTCATAAGAGAACTTAAAAAAGCATACATTGTTAACGGTGTGTGTCGCGAAGAAAAAGAAGATAATAAAGTTACAATACCAATCACAACTATTTCTTCAAATTTAAATTTATGCTTAAGTTCTGTCTCTAATAACTTTTGTAAGAAATCCATAAAATTTATATGCACATCGATAAATTGTTTTTCATTTTTTAAATTGGCAAAATTAATCTCCAGCATCAGACTTGCTCCACTTTGAAATTTTTTTTCATATTCTCAAAACAAGACTCACCAGCTGCATCGCCTATTCGAATCGCTTCATTCATGAGATTTTTTTGATGTGGTGTAATTAGATCTTCGATAATTTTTTTCTTGTCATAGAAACGACCTAAATTTTTGTGAATCCTGTCGATTAAATATTCATATGAATTCCCGCGTTCAGTAAAATCTCTAAGTTGGTTTTGGGTTCGAAAACCAATCATTTTTAAATCTTCAAAAATTTTCAAATAGTTGAGAATAATAAAATTCTTAAAAATTTCAGTTTCATTTTCTCCCCTTGGAATAATTTCTTCATCAATTATTTCAAGCTCTACAAGGTAATCTATCAATTTTTTAACTTTCACATTTATCAAATTTTTATTTTCATTATTTTTCATTATAAATCCTTTTAATTCTCCGTTTATAAAACTTGGCGGGGGTGGAGTTGAGCCCCCGCCGCTGAAGCCACAGGAGGAAAAAAATTTATATTAACATCGTGGCTCTTCTGATATGGCATTTCTATATTTAAATTTCAATAGTAAAATTAAATTATTTTACTTTTTTTTGTGAATTAATTAATAAGAGTTGCAATATTGCAGTTTTCTGCTATTATTTTTTTTATAGATTAGAATTAATTTTAGTATTTGTTGAAAAATCGCTGGCTATTTTTCAATTTTTGTGAAAAAAATGCATAAATATTCTCTACGGAATAGTTAAAGGTTAATAAAATGATTAAAAAAAAAGACAAAGACAAAAGAGGAAGACCGAAAAAATCTTTTGTCTCATATTCAGAGGCGGCAGAATGGGCCAAAAATCATAATATCAACTCTACAACCTGGAGAAAATTAGCTATAGAAAAGAAACTTCCTGAAGGTTTTCCAGTATCACCAGAAAGAAGTTATAAGGAATTTGTTAGTTGGTCGAAATTTCTTGATAAAAAATCTGATATAAAGATTAATAGAAATGATGGAAAACAAATCGGTATTTCAGCAAACACTAGAAATAGACATAGTGTATTAGGATATATTAATAGTGACTGGAAAGAATTTTCAAATTCTGATGATAATTTTTATTTTAATAAAATAGAAAAATATTCATTAGAAATGAAAAAATTAAATCATGCAGATAATACTATTGATTTATTTGTTTCTCATTTTAAAGAAAGCACATCATTCAAAAAGAAATTTGGTGAACGCTTATATTGGTTTTTTTATATTATTTTAGCCGACTTAGTGGCTTCAACAGAAATAAAGTTTTCTAAAAAAAATAATAAAGTATATAGAATTGAACACATACGTAGTCATCCTAGATTGGGTCTTCTAAAATCTATTTCCAAAACATTAATTTTGAATAACGGCGATAATAAAAATTTTCATAGTATAGAGGATTTAAGAGATGGTTTAGCTTTCTATCAAAAAGATAAAGTTAAAAATATAAATGATGAAGATATTCAAATTGAAAATAATTTACTTTTTTTATCTAATTTATATTTTTTATTAGCTAATAGTAAAAATGAAATTCCTATTTTGATGAGTGCTTCAGAGTCTTTATATCAATTAGAAAATGATTTATTGAAAATTGATAATAAAAAATTAGATAATGAAAAAAAAGCTAGCATTAAGAATTCAAGAAAAATTTTTCAAAAAGTTATGAATGAAAATAGATTTTTTGGAGGATATTATGTTCAAACTCTTACAGATGAGATTTTAGATCTTATTGAGAAGTTTTCTATCAATTTTTCTCAAAGGCTTATAAATATAAATTCAAAAAATAAAAATACATGGATTAATCCCGAAGCCCGCGCCCTTCAACATTTTCGCAATATTTTTGGAATAAGTAGAAGAAAATTAAATTTTTTTATAGGTGACGATAGAGAAAGCGCAACCAAAATTATAAAATTTGAACAAAACGCAACAAGATGTTTATTTGAGAATGATCCTTTTAATCTTTCAAAGGGCTGGAATAAGTCATTTAAACCAAAACTTAATAAAGGAGATACTTTACAGGATATTTATTTAGCATCTGGAAGTTTTCAACATAAAATACTTGAAGCAATGTTTGATATTGTAAAGGAAAAGAAAACACTTCAAGGGAAAGTCAGTAAAAAAGAAAACCTGATTAATTTTCGACATTTTCTCAGTAATAATCATTTATTTATTCCTCTTGTTAAAGCTACAAGAATACACATTGATGCAAATTTTACAGTAACTGTTGATACTGAAGATTATGTTAACTATTTCAGTGATTTCGAAGAAAAGCTATATAAGATTGCTGAAAAAGATGGAATTGGAAAATTACCAATTTTAGTTGAATTGATTTTTTATTTGATGAATACGAATTATTTCAAAGATCAAAAACAAGGTTCAATAGAAAATTTCATAGGTAATTTACAATTTAGGTATCAAGATGATGATTTAGTTGTTGATTATAAAAATAAAGAAGATGAACTTTCGCAAGATCAATATATTTTAGACAAACCCTATGAATTTTGGAGAAATACAGAACGCTCTCACACATTAAAGGTAATTCCGCAATCGAATTATGATGATAATGTAAGAGAAATTGTAACTAATGACAGAGAATTGGTTAGTTTATTAGATGAAAAAAAGGGTTCAGATCTTGGCTCTATAAGCATAAGCCTTCTACCTCCTACATTTGAATTTCACAAATCAAAGAGCTACAGTACTTCAATGATAGATGACTCTATGGAGCCAGAAATTAATAAATTTGATAAACTTTTATATATTGAACAAAAAGATAGAGCGATTGAATATGGATCTTTGTATTTATTTAAAGGTGGAGATGTAAGAAGATTGGTGAAACCTGGTTCTTTAGAAGATGGGCGCGTTCTTATTCAAGCTGTTAATGAAAGTAAATGGCCAAGTAATGAAGTTAATATCGAAGATTTGAATATAATTGGTAAAATTGTTGCAGTCATTAAAGCTTATTAAAGAATGCTTCATAGTTTTTTAGTTCTATGGTAAACAATTTTATAAATGCAGCCGTAGCTCAGTCGGTTAGAGCGCCTGATTGTGGATCAGGAGGTC
>MDSV01229630.1_pt1 | contig 11509 bp, 18 predicted proteins | sample 810851 | NCBI WGS metagenome assembly MDSV01 (sample SAMN05326640, study PRJNA326480) | marine metagenome | isolation source: seawater | place: Atlantic Ocean: North East | collected 2012 | reverse complement strand
TGTTCTTCAACGCCAATGATGGTGCGTTTGAGGACATAGAAGAAGCCGCAAATGAAGTTCGCAATATAATGTGTGGCGAGTATCACATCTCAAATACAGACGGGGGTGAATGAAACCCCCCTACCCAATGAAACCGTATGAAAAGACGACTGTATGGGTGGCGAAAATCGTCACCTATCCTGACGATTGGAACACACGATACATGGAGGACAAATGGGACGATTACACGTTTTACGCAACCAGGGATCTTGCAATGAAAGAAATCTGGAAAGCGACAACGGAATACTACGGGTGTCATACCTCAAAGGCAACAGCCGACCCAACAAGCGACGATTTCAACCAAAACATCTTAGCAGATTTGGTTGATATTGGACTCTACGATGAAGATTTCCTTGAAGGTGAGTACCCGGACCAAAGACTTCGCAAAGATTTGCGATACGACAAGTGGCCGTACCCGCACTCCTTCAGAATAACCAACATTGATTCAACATTCCAAGTTGAGCTTGAAGAGATGTTCATCCACCTTCCTCCAGAAGAGTGAGGAAAAACTACCCAATGGGAAAGAAATTGAAGGTATTACAACCTCAACACCTAGCAAACACGATGAAAAGTGGCGAACCTCGCACCCCGTATGAATCGAAATACATTCGTATTCGGGAAAACAACAAAACAGAATGGAACATCCTTGACACCGTGAAAGGTTGCAACATGGGATGTCCAGATTGTTATGCGAGAACAGGCATGGATGTCTTGATGCGAGGGATTGATTTTGAAGTTCCCGTACCACAAATACTGAACAAGAAACAGCTCGTTGGAGATTTGGACAAAATCAGACGTGATGATGGACCCAACTGGGTTCGGAATGGCGTTCAAGGCGACCCTGCCTATGATTGGGATTTGGTGATTGAAGTCGCCAAACTCGTTCACGAACAGGGTTTCCACAACGTCATAATGACGAAGATGCCCGTTCTACCGACAGCAGGTCAGCTTTTGCAACTCTCGGCCTACAAAGCCGTGATACACCTTGGATTGGTGATTGGCTACAACCTCTCATCCGATCCAGATTGGCAAAGGAAGGTTCAACTGATGCGTATGTATCAAATGTGGGCGGGCTACGATTATGCAATCCTCCGTGTAGGGACTTTCGCCTTTGACACAACAACCACTGATGGAGCTGAACTTGCAGCAGAGCAAAAAGCATGGGCTGACATGGGATTCAAATTCATGGAAGGCCCTTGGCGGATTGTGAAGACACACCCTTGGTATAAAGAGGGTCTGCTTGATTGGAGCCAGTATAAACAACACATCGCCTACGGGTCAAGGAAGACAGGAAAGAAAAGAACATCCAGAAACTTCAGCCCGAAACCGCAGGTATTCACAGGATCAGGAAACCCCAATGTGTTGGGATGCGTAACAGATTGTGACGTATGCCCCAACCAATGTGGAACAACCGGACTTTGAGTGCCACTACCCAATGAAAACAGAAAAAGATCTGGACAAGTTCTTCGATGAATTTGCGGAGATACATCTCAAAATGATGAAAAAGGGAGACTCAACACATTTGGCCCCCTGGATTTACCTCGTAACGGGGATTGAACAAGACGGAAAACCTGTGATTGTTGAAGCATCACCTATGCTACGACGAATTATGGGAGATGCCAGTTCAAGATACCCTGAAGACGATCGTGCGCCAGTGGAAGCGATGTGGTTTTTCGTCCACACCATTTCAGAGAGCATGAAACCTGTTGCAATTTTGTTGCAACATCAAGGGTGGCAATTGCATGGTGAAGCCGCAGAAAACGCTAGTATGGAAACACGCCCCAAGCACCACAAAGATCGAGAACATGTGATGTTGTCGCAAATGGTAGCTTTGAACAGAGAAGGGCAGTTGTACAAAACATACACGCAATCCGATGTCATGGAAGAAGACAACAAAGGAAATTTCTTGAAATACGGAAAGAAAGTGAGACATGACGAAATCGCAAGTGAGCGAAAAAGTGGTGCCTCATTCTCCCGTTTTGAAGAAGCCTCTATTTGGGCTAAGAACTGAAGCTCAAACTACCCAGTGAAAAAACCCGCACACCTAAGCTTGGAATACAAATTGTTCATTGATGTGGACATTTCAGACCTTGAGATAAACTGGCCGAATGTTGAATCATGGTATGCCAGTGGCGATGAACTGTTTGTGACTTACAAAGGAAAAGGAGCAAATAAAGGAACGACAAGAAAGTTCTTCATCGACATTCACGTAGAAGGAAACGCAGATTGGGCCAAGCCCGAATCTCAAAGGTTGTTCGATTCTGAATGGAATCGAATGCCTGACTTTGAGTGAAACCAAATTTACCCAATGCAAAGAATTGACGTAACCTTGTCAAAAAATGAAGATACTCGCAAAGAACGAAGAATCACTGACAGTTTGATGCGAACCGATCTGTTCATTCAGGAAACAGTTGCCGGTAAAGAGAAACCGATGCAAAAGAAGACCTTTGGAAGAAGCAATGAAGCTCTAGCGGGACTGTTCACCACAGTCGCCAATCAAATGCAAAAGGGTTTCACTGTGAACTCAACCGACGTGTACCAATGAACATGAATTACCCAATGGAATACAAGAATCTGGAAGAGATGCTTGAAAAGTTTGAGTTTGAGAAAGCCTACACTGGTGGCGGTTGTTTCTATTATGAACGCCGTGTGCCAGAGTCAAAACCTTTCTCGATCGTGATTTTTACAGATCACACTGATGATTGGCTCAAGCAACAAGCAAATGATCCTGAAATATCTCTTGACGAGATAATGAATGAATACCACCAAGTTGAATACGACATCTATGTATGTGAAACTGAATTACTTGATACAGGAGAAGACTTCCCCATGTATCGAGCCGATGATGTCAAACCTGGACATGAGTTGAACACTGATTGGACAAAACTGCAAGACCACATCCACGCAACGATCGAACTATCAGAATCGTTGGTTCTCAACCCGGAATACGTTGAGAAATACGGATGTACGCACAAGCAGTTGCTTGACAAGTACAGAAACCTGGATGTTGATGAGTTCAAAACTCTGCTGATGGTGTACAACCTGTATGCTGGAGTGACAATCATTGACGACCGAGTGATGTTTGACTGATTACAACTTACCCAATGACACACGAAACATGGTGCGCCAACATACCGGGAATTTTCGGTTATGGCCTATGGATCTATGAGACATCAGAAACAAAAGCACGTTCCAAATTGAGGAAAGCTTTCTTGAAGTGGAGAGAAGGTTATGATGTCCAACAAGGACAGTACACTTGGTTCACATTTGAAGAAGCTATCAGCCATTTCGGTGGCTCAATCGAAAAACTTGATTACAATCGGATCTACAACGACGGATTGATGTACTGATGAACGACTACCCAATGAGTAACGAAGTGATACACCACGTATTGTCATGTGGAGGTGGAGTTGATACAACAACCATGTTTTCAATGCACCTTTACCGTGACGAAGCCGCACACTGGTTGGGAATCACACGCGAAGAACTGGACAAACATTTGCCATACTTCACCGCGTGTGTTTTCTCCGACACAGGTTCCGAATACCCCTGGACATACGAGAACATTGACCTGATGAAGCAGTTTTGTGAATTTCATGGCATTGTGTTCAAGCAAGTCAGCAGAGGCGACTACTTCAACGACGACAAGTCGTTGTTTGAATTTCTCACAAGGATTGGCAGCATCCCGGTTCTACCGGGCGCGCACCACACTTGTTCTTTGAAGTTCAAGGTAGAACCTCTCCGCAAATGGGCCGAGGAAACCTACGGGGAACAACCCTACACCTGGACAATCGGTTTCGCTGCTGGCGAAGGCTATCGAAAAGACACCTTTGACACGCGTGAGATGAAAAACACCTACGAAACACACTTCCCTTTGATGGATAATGCACTTGGAGTGACAAGAGAGGACGGCATTCGGTGGCTTGAGCATATCAAGTGGCCTTACGACTCGTCCAAATACGGTCTGCCCCGCAACGGCGTTCAAAAGAGCGCATGTGCATGGTGTCCATTCAACCAAGTTTGGGAGCTTGAAACGCTGGTTAAGTTTGGCGACACAGTGCAAGGAAAGCACAACATGACTCTTCTTGAAGAGGCAAAGACGATCGAGAGCAGATTCGCAGAGAACAGCCCGGTGAAACACCAAAGCTGGATTGATGCTGGAATGCCTTTGGTCGGACGTTGTAAGCACTGCAACAACTGTGGAGCAAAAAACCCACCAACAGCGAAGAAGGATCCATGTAAATGTGGCAACTACGACAAATGCAACATCAAAATCATGGAACACGATCACAGAATCCAGAAAGAATACGGTTGGGATTTGACAGAAATCAGTCAAAATCACGACTACTCTGGAATCAGACGCGCCCCGAAAGGAATGTGGAAGTTTGACTACTACAACGATGAAGGAGATCCAGCTCGCCTGATAACACGGCGTATTGACGGTCTGCGAATCGGAATTGAAGAATGGGAAGAATACCCGTTTGAATGAGTAGCATTTACCCAATGGCAACAATCAAAGAATTGATTGAGAAGAACGGAAAAGTAGCTGGAAACTTGGTTGGCGTTGATGGTAACGCCTTCATGGTGATCGGCTACACAACAGGACAACTCCGAAAAGGCGGTTGGCCGAGAGAAGATGTGAACAAGGTGCAGCAGATTGCAATGTCTGGAGATTACGACAACGTGCTTGCAACCTGCGCCTCTGTCCTCACCTTTGAGTGAAACAAAACCTACCCAATGGGATTTTTCAGTTGGAAAACTCAAGACGAAGGAAAAACCATTCCGAATCAATTTTCGGGATTGGCAACATACAAGGTGTACATGATCGACAACAAAGGAAACGTGTGGATCGAAGAAAACTACGAAGGCTATGGAGTGTTCGGTGGCAAGGACTACTACGAACTACTTTCTGAAATGAACGGCGATGGACCGGATAGAAGCAGAGGAATAGAACTAGCTTTTCCCAACTTTTCTTCTGGAGGCGATCATACCGAAGGCGTACTGTACCCCAACCTTTTCCGATGGAAAGAAGGAAACGGGACCGCCGAAGATTGGATCAAGGCATACGACCCCAAGGGGCCAGAATCATGCGAATTTCAAGGATATTTCTACGAACAATGCGAGCGTTGCGGAGAAACATACCCGGAACCCGGAGAATACTATTCGGAATGCCCTGAATGTGGCTATGATGGCCGCTACGATGGCTACGACGAAGAAGAATGACACCAATTTACCCAATGGAAAATCAAGAGCAAATGCTTGATCAAAAATACTTTGAAGAAATTGAGGAACTGTATGGAAGAGAGTGGCCTTTCACATTCATGATGTTAGGCCGTATCGCTTACAGGTCCTTGTACATCGCAGCAAGAGAAAATGGCTTCAATCAAAGTCGAGCCGCATCGCTCTGCACCTCAAAGTGGATTCGAAAAACCGAGGACAGTGGTTGGCTGACCGAGTGTATGGCAAAGATGTTTTCTAATGCGGGATTACCTGGGCCAGACGACTACATCATTGACGACGACTACGACCTCAAATCAATTGACCGGATTGAAAACATGGATAGCCTGATTCGGGATTGTAAAAATCTCAAAAAAACATGGAAAAAAGCCGGTTTTCAATGAATCCAACAATTTTACCCAATGCAAAAAGAAAGACAGGTACAGATTTTGTACTTCAACAACGATTGCCGAGAATTCGCTTTCCAGAGTGAAGACTTGCCTACACAGGAGCAAGTGAACAAGCGTTGGAAGCAATTGCCTGATTGGGTTTGGAAAAAGATGGTGGATGAGCCGTGTGTTGATTTCATGCACAGCGACGAAATGTTGTGTGATGGAATCTTTTACCGGCTAAACCATTACGACTTGAACCCGCTTTCTCCTGATTTTTACGAGGATGGAAACATGATCGGACAAAATTGGATGGAGAAGAACAATGTCGGCCACACATCAATGTCCGTAGGTGATATTGTTGTTATTGACGGCACTCACTATTACTGCGCCTCGTTCGGCTGGAAAAAATTGTTCCAGGACGAAGAGGAATAACCACATAAACTGGTGGCAATAACCCTACCCAATGGGAAACCAAAAAGAAACCAAGAAGAAGCGTGGTGCAAGCATTGTGCCGATGGTAGGAGCCTTTGAAGGCTGCTGGTCGGCAATTCGAAAGCATCACAAAGACTTGCCAGAAGTTGTGATTATCGTTGAATCCAATTCAGCAACTCACAATTCAAAGAGGTCAAAGAAGAAAGGAAAGAAGCTCGGACACTTTCTCAACAGCAGTTGGAAAGACGGTGAAGGGACCATCTATCACGAAGTCGTGATTACTGGTGAATCTCTTGCACGACCGGCAACAGCAATTTTCTGTACGCTTTTGCACGAAGCAGCACACGCTCTCAACTATGTCAGAGGAATCAAGGACACGTCAAGAAATGGTCGATACCATAACAAGGCGTTCAAGACTATGGCGATTGATCTCGGCATGGTCGTCCAACAATTGAAAATCGGCAACAACAGTTTCGGATGGGCGAACACACGAATGACACCAGACACCGTGCAAAAATACCGAGAAGCGATTCAAAGCCTGAAAACGGCGATTGAGAGCCAATTGGAAAACCTTCCGCCAGAAGTTGCGGAGTGGTATGCACGAAAGTACGACGATGGATTGATCGACATCGGCAACCTGACTGACGAAGAGATTCAGAAGATTCTTGATGATGAAGCTGAAGAACAACAACAGGCAGAAACCGACAAGAAAGAGAAGAAGCGTCGTGATGGACCCTGGGATTTGCAGTGCAATTGCAGCCCTTCTCGCATTCTGAAGAGTGTGAAGAAGGTTGCGTACCTTGAAGGACCGATTATTTGCGGTATTTGCAACGAACGGTTCGAGAAGCCCCTTGAAGCTGAAGACTTTGAGCTGATACTCGCTGACAACCACACGGCACAAGATTGAGCCGTACTTACCCAATGTTTGAAACAATACAAGTAGAACAAATACTTGAAGTTCTGAAAAGGAAAACAACAGATGAGAAAGAGATAGAAGCTGAAATGAAAGGTTCGCAAGAGCCTACCATCAGTGGAAAATCACTCTGGCTTGCAGCGCACATCATGGAACCGAATGTCCACGAAATCAGTGTGAATAGAAGCGAAGGAGTGATTTCACTTTATGGAATCAACAGTTCCCATACAGCATTGCTGACCATGCAGGTTGGAACAGAATCCCTTGAGTGGGAGTCTGAATACCCGTATGAAATCAATGCGAAAAATCTGAAGGAGTCCTTGAAGAACTACAAGAAGACAACCAAGAAGCAAACTGACATGCTAAAACCGATTTGGAAAGCTGAAGGGAGTGCTTTACTGCAAGGTGAAGGAACTTCTGTTGAGTTTGAAGCGAAAAGCTCTGGCAAATGGACACCTAACGAAATCGCAGTTGATTTCAACGATGGATTGATCCTGGAACTTGAAGAATTCAAGAAAGCAGCCAAAGCAATGAAGTTTTGCAGCCATATACCAAACGTAATGTACGATCCGTCACAGAACGCTGAAGATGTCGTGTTCCACGCAAAGGGACACGGTGACAACATCACGGCGCGAGTGGGGTGTGTACCTGTGGACGGTCAATACGATCTTGCAAACAACAGCTTGAAAGACGAACCTTGGAGCGTGGACTTCTCGGTGGAGTACATCAAGCCGTTGCTGCGACTTCCGAAGAAGGCTACAATTTCAATCGCTTTTGCAGGTTCCAACATGCCTATCCAGTTCGATTTTTCTGGAGAAGAAGGCGGAACCCCATACTGCGGTCGTTTGCTGATTGCCCCTAGAGTTGAAGATTACTGAAGCTCTACTTACCCAATGGAACAACCGAACGGAAGAGTCCGATACTACGGACACGGAGCTGTGCTTCAAATGGAGACAGAAAGAGAAAATCAAGTCGTTGTCAGATTATTCTGGCAATCAGGAATCACGAAACAACCTTGGAGCATCATTTCAAAGCGATGGATCAAAGAATTGAGCCACCCGCCCTGGATGATGAAACTTGACATTGATCCCAACACGCCCTCAAGCACCAAATACGAAATGTTGAAGGAAGCTTGTCGGACATACGGGACATCATTACTACAACATGGAGTGATCGTATGAGTACATTTCAAAAACGGAAACGGCCAAAGAAGCACAACATCGGAGACACAATCACCACGAAACAATTGAGAGAATTGGGGCATTTGCAAAACACGCACTATCAGCGTGGAACTTGGATCATCAAGGAACTGAAAGAACCGAAGACAATCCAAACGCACCGCCTATCCTCAAGTGGACAACTCAAGCCATCAAAGAAGATCGACATTCAAGTTGCAATCCTTCACAACAAAAAGTTGGATACGACAACGAGAATCATCTGGTGCCTTTGAGTGAATTTACCCAATGTTTGAAGAAATCAAAGTTGGAGATGTTCTCCAACAATTGAAAAGACCAAATTTAGACGAATACGACACAGTTATCGTCGCCTTCAGTGGTGGAAAGGATTCCACCGCATGTTTCCTTCATTTACTGGATCTTGGTGTGCCAAAAGAGAAAATCGAACTTTGGCATCACTCAATTGATGGAGAACCAGGTAGCGAGTCCTTCATGGACTGGCCGATTACCGAAAGCTACTGCAAGAACTTTGCAGAAGCATTCAATGTTCCCATCTACTTCAGTTGGAGGCACGGAGGTTTCAAACGAGAACTGTTGAAGGAAAACCAAATGGTAGCTCCCGTTAGTTGGGAAAACCCTGACGGATCTATCGGTACTGCCGGTGGAAAGAGAGGGAAAATCGCTACCAGAAGGAAGTTTCCACAGGTATCACCAGACCTCCGGGTTCGGTGGTGCAGCAGTGTCCTCAAAATTGATGTGATGAGCATCGCCGTGAACAACCAAGAACGCTTCAAAGGCCAAAAAACGCTTGTCGTGACAGGCGAAAGGGCTGAAGAAAGCAGTTCCCGCGCAAAGTACGCCCTGTTTGAAAACCACAGGTGCAACACTTTGAGCAGAACAGTTCACCATTGGCGACCGATTCACAGTTGGACACACAACGAAGTTTGGTCGATCATCAAGAAACACCTAGTCAAGCCTCACCCTGCTTACCTGTTGGGTTGGGGCAGACTTTCGTGCATGACCTGTATCTTCGGCAATGCCGATCAATGGAAAATGGCGCATGGGCTTGTACCAGAAATGGTTGAAGAAATCATGCGCTTAGAAGAAGAATTCGGAACGACAATCAAACGAGACATCTCAATCAGAGAACTGATGAAGAAAAGCAAGAAGCGCACACCACAAGTTGATTTGCGTGGACGCAGTTGGGACTGGGACAAAAATTCCCCGTTTTACAGAAGCTTCTTTGTTTTCAAATGGGATGCAGATTGGTATTACGAATCTCTGTTCGCCAACAACGACAACACAGGACCATCATGATACGATTTTACCCAATGAAGGACGTTAAGAAGAACGGAACTTTGATGTTGAAAGACGGCTACGAACTGACGGAAGAAATACTGGACATGACACGCCAGGAGTTGATTGAAGAACTGATTGGTTCGTTTGAATACGACTACTTGGTTGAAAACAATTTCGTGAGAAAATTGGATGTCTTTGTAGTCCGTGATGCAGCACTGAAAGTTTTGAAGCGACACAACTTCGCATGGGCTGAAAACCCTCTGCATCCGAACCACGATCACATGACTCATGCCAATGGCGATGAACTGACTGATGAAGAAGCGGAAGCATGGCTCAATCCAGAAAATTCAGATGAAGTCACACACGCAGTTTGGGATTTATACAATGTATGGGCTATGAGCGATGAGCGACAAGTCTTGGTTGAAGAATACGCAAAGAACTGCAAGTTCCGATGAACCGAACCTACCCAATGTTTGAAACAATCAGCGTAGCGAACTTGCTACAAAAATTGAAAGAGACACAGAATGAAGAAGTGAAAAGCAAAGCAATCAAGGACTTTTTGCCACCTGCCTTCATGCGGATATTCGACACAATTGAAGAATCGTGGAATTACGGTCAAAGCTTGTGCGAGGAATACCTGATGGCTGGCGAGCTTGAGAAAGCGATTGCTGTGGATAAAGCATTTCAAGACACAAAACTGGATGTTCCAGAGAAAATTCGCATTGGAAGACCGAGCCGATTTTACCTTGTTGGCTCATCAAAAACCTGGGCGAGAAACACTGAATTGCAACGTTCACACATGAAAGAGATATACCACAGTGCAGCAGAAGAACCGCACAACTACAATCTCATGACGAAAGCTGAAATGATCATATCCATGTTCACAATTGCTGAACAGGGGCCATTGACATCAATGCAAACCGATGTTGCAATTTGGCTTTGTGATCAAATACCGATTGGTGATCCTGGAGAACACCATCCCGATATTGAAACATTCTACAAGGAAATCCGCCGAGACATGCAACGAAAAGGGCGCGACAAGCCCTCTGGAACGCGTGAGTGGACGAAAGACCTTTGAGAACAATTACCCAATGCCCGCAAGAAACAACAGATTGCGAACTTACCTCAAGAAATACTTGAGAGAACAGGAGCCACAAACGACAGGACAGTTGCTTACAAGGTACAACGAAGACATCAAATCTGGTGCAACGATGAACCAAATCGGCAACGTTCTCGGCAGAGATCCAGCCTTTTTCAGTGATGGAATCACTGAAGTTTGGGATCGTGGCGTGAGAACCCGGCAAGCGTCCTGGTATCTCATTGAATGAACTGCAATTACCCAATGTTGAAAATGACAAACTTTACCACAGCACGACCGACTTATCTCGGTGGTACTGAAGGTTACAAAGAACTAGCTCAACACCAAACTGAAGAACTCATGTTCAGCATGAGTCCAACGAAAATGCCTCACAAGCTTTTGGATGGTTTTCGAAACCATTTCCGAGATGAGAATCGTCTAACGCTGGATAGCGGAGGATTTGATTTGCTTTTGGATCCAGAGCGAGCAGATGAATTTGATGTGGACGAACTGATTGATCGAGTGAACCGGCTTGGCCTACTTGAGCAAGATACGATAATGTCACTTGATTTCCCCGTTCCACATGGGGATGCGATTCCAATAACCTCACAAGAGGTGTTGCGACGACAGAAACTTACAACAAGCTACTACGAACAAATGAAGCGAAAATTACCGATTGACGTTCACCCAATTGTACACGGACGAAATTACTCCGAAATGAAAACACACTTGGGTCAATACGATCTTGCACCAAATCAAATGGTTGCATTCGGGTCAAACCTCGCTTTGTTGAAACCCAGGATCTATCAGTGCATCGGGAACGGTAAAGGTCAAACAAAGACCAATGTTCCGAGCCTCAAGGACACTTGGAAACGAATCATGGAAGGAATACTCCTGTTGCGTAAGAACGAACAAAACGTGTTTGCGCTTGGGATGGGGGGCCAACGAGCCTCCCAAGTCGCCT
>MDSV01078100.1_pt1 | contig 11509 bp, 10 predicted proteins | sample 810851 | NCBI WGS metagenome assembly MDSV01 (sample SAMN05326640, study PRJNA326480) | marine metagenome | isolation source: seawater | place: Atlantic Ocean: North East | collected 2012 | reverse complement strand
TGCGGGTAGATTCGGCCGTTCAGGATGAGATTCCTGCTCAGTCATCCGGTTTGGAACTCTTCTGGGGGGGAGTGATGCCTCGGGACGGGAAGATTCTTACAAAAAGGATTACCAGTAGGGCAGTAAGAGCCAGAGTCCCCATTGGGATCAGCCCCTCTTTCAGATTGGATCCTACCAGATAGGAGAGGGTATCATCCTCCTGAGGCACGCGAAGGGAGATCTTCTTGAAAGACACGTAGGCGAAAATCCAGCCAGTGTGGAGGCCGATTGGAAGCCAGAGCGAAGCCGTCGCATAGCGGGCGTAGGCAAGAATCAGGCCGATCGCCGTAAGGGAAACGAATTCAAACAGCACGAGCTCAAAATTCTGGAATCGCATCAGGATAGCCTGAAGTAATTGGAAGCCAGAATATTGATTTCGAGGGTCGATGTAGACCGCTCCTTCCGAGAGGGGCACTCCCTGAATAAATACTGCAATATTGCTGGGAGGCTGGAGAAAGTGCAGCGCTGAAAAAAGAAGGGAGACCAGAATGATGGCTGTTGCGGGACGAAAGGTGCGGAGACAGATGCCTAGAAAAATACCTCGGAAGATGATCTCTTCTACCAGAGAGGCCGAGATAGACGGTCCTAGCGCTTTTTTCCAAGCGAGGTCCCACGGCACGGGGTCCTTGAGGGAGAACCATCCCATGGACACCAGAAGCCATCCAGTGCCATAGAGAAGGCCGGCGGCAAGAAGGAACCCGGCCAGAAGCTGCAGCGGTCCCCACCGGGAATTGCGCAGCGGCTGCCCTCCCGAACGAGCTACCACATGTGGAGGAAGGTAAGCCGCCCATGGTGACTCCCCGAGAGGTGCGGGGTTATTGCGTAGTCGCAGTGCGAAAATCAGAGGGGGCAACAGGAGAAGAGATGCAATGAGAAGGCAGCGTTTGAAGTATTTCGGTAGTTCCGCGCGCCTCGCATGCTCCCCCACGTAGTCAACTATCCGGGTGTAACTTTTTTCCTCGGTTATCTCGCCGAGCAGGGTTCCAGCATTGTAGAGCCAGGGTGTAAGAAGGGCCGCGAGGAGAAAGCAGGAAACGAGATACAGTATGAGCTTAGAGGCGTCACTGCGGATAATTCTCATTCCGTAGCGATCTGTAGGGCTCACTGGTAAAATGTCAAATCGTGTTTATTCTTGGGATTTTGGAACTTGTCCGTATGGGAGGGGAGTGCAGCGACACTCATGGCGACAAAGGACCGATGAAGGAGTGCGTTTTTTTCGGGCCTCTCATCACTCCTCTACCTGGCAGCTGCATTCTCAGTTGAAAGGGGATGAAGAATGGCAGGAGCACCGGCCCATCGGCAGGGAAGAGTGGGAGGCGCTGCGTGATGTTCTCTGGCGTAAATATCAGCGGGGGCGTTGTCCGTGGGAGTTGATCAATAAAATTGACAAGAAACTGGAGGATATGGCGGGTGACGGAGGAGAGGGAAAGGAGGCGCTTTGACAGAGCCTGGGGACAATTGGCTCGCATGGGACCGCCAACATTGCTGGCACCCTTTTACTCAGCATGCAGGATGGGCGAGCGAAGGCGAAGAGCTCATTCTTGTCAAAGGAGAAGGTCCGTGGCTGTTTGATGCGGAGGGGAGACGTTACTTTGATGGAAACTCAAGTATCTGGACGAATATTCATGGGCACCGTCATCCCCGTATCGATGCGGCTCTGAGGGCGCAGCTCGATGAGGTGGCCCATACCTCGTTCCTTGGATTCGGCAACCCCCGGGCGGCGGAACTGGCGGAGAGGCTGACAGCGTTTTTTCCTTCCGGTAGCTTGGAGCGCGTCTTTTTTTCTGATGATGGGTCAACAGCAGTAGAAGTCGCAGTGAAAATGGCGATCCAGTTTCGGCAGCAATCTGGTGAGCCGGAGCGCGTGGGCTTTATTGCCTTCGAGAATGCGTATCATGGGGACACCATGGGAGCGGCATCGCTGGGAGGAGTATCGGTTTTTTTCGATCGTTTCCGTAGCTTTGGGTTTCGTGCCACGAGGGTGACTTCGCTTGCAGATCTACGTGCTCTCCCGGCTGAGGAAGTGGCCCGGGCCGCAGCAATCGTCCTGGAGCCTCTCATCCAGGGAGTGAACGAAATGAGACCGTGGCCAGCGGGGCAACTGGCGGAGATCCGTTCCTGGTGTGACGGCCATGGGGTGCACCTGATTCTCGACGAGGTCATGACGGGATTTGGGCGCACCGGGACCATGTTTGCCTGTCAGCAGGAAGAGGTGATTCCGGACTTTCTCTGCCTGGCTAAGGGCCTTACCGGAGGATACCTTCCGCTTGCTGCAACCCTGACGACAGGCCGGGTTTTCGATGCATTTCTTGGGGGCCGGGAGCGCACGCTCAACTACGGACATAGTTATACTGCGAATCAGCTTGGTTGCGCGGCGGCCCTTGCGAGCCTGAGGGTCTTCGAGGAAGACCGCGTGCTGGAGAAGCTTCCTACACGGGTGGAGGCCCTCGCACAGGGGTTGAGAGCCATTACGCATTCTTCCGTTCACGAGGTGCGCCAATGCGGTCTTATTGCCGGGCTCGAGTTGCGGCAGGAGAGTGGAGAACGCTTTTCTGCCGGGGAGGGGATGGGAGAGCGGGTCTGTAGCGCCGCCCGTGCCCACGGATTACTTACCCGTCCGATCAAGGATACCATTGTCATGATGCCGCCCCTGTGTAGTACGGAGGCAGAGATTGCCGAGGCCTGCGCGGCGCTGGGCAGAGCCGTAAAAGAGGTGGGATAATGAGGGCTCTAGCGAGCTGAAAAAACTATCTGATGGTCACCTTCAAGGTCGACAGAGAGCCATTTATACGGCTCTTGGGGGCACTAGGGTCTACCGGATTTGCATCATCATGCCCGATGCAGAGACTCTCCTGAGGGTGCCTGTTAAGGAGGCCGGGCGATTTTACTTCAACTAATTGTCCGCCAACCCGGATGGAGAGCGTTTCTCCGCTTAGAGAGGCGAGGATCTTCATTTTGTCTCCGGGTGAGGCAAAGGTGACCTTCTGGAAGACAGGGGTGCCGCCGCGAATGGAAAAAAAGAGGCGGTCATCCTTGGCGTAGAGGACGTAACCCACCGCGGATCCTCCATGGGCCAGGATAATACCATTGGGTTTTTGGCCCGACTCGATCTCAACCGTCACCTGAATAGAGAAGGGTTTGCCGGCCATATCAGGGAGCGAGGAGCTGGCGTAGGTATCGCCCATTTTCACCTTGTGCCAGTTGATGGGGTTGATGGACTTCCTTGCTTTTCTGGCAGGTTGCTTGCGGCTGGTGGGATAAAGAGTTACCGGATTTGACACCGTACCCGCTGGTCGTCTGTTAGCGGAGATTTCGGTGGTGATCTGATCCGCCAGTGTTTCCAGTTTCTCCACAACGTCGGGGTTCTCCTCCGCGAGGTTAGTCATTTCTCCTATTTCGGTTTCCAGATTATAGAGGCGCCTCCCCTTGGCCAGGTCCGGATCGCGCTGGCGAATTCCCATACCGAGAGATTGAGCCGTGAGTGCTAGCTTCCATGGCCCCTGCCGGATCGCCTGCAATCTCGAGCCTTGAAAATAATGCCAGGTATCCCGCGGGGAGGCCTCGGTTTTGCCAAGCATCCATGCCGAGAGGTCCATGCCATCAATCTTAATGTCTTTTTTAACTTCGCCGCCAGCCAGGGAAACAAAAGTGGGGAGCACATCAGTAGTGCCAGCGATGCCGGCAGATTCAGTGCCGGGAGCAATGGTTCCGGGCCACCAGACGATGGTGGGTTCCCGCACACCACCCTCCAGGGTGCACCCTTTGCTGCCGCGCAAGGGGCCGGATACCCCGCCGGCCTTACCCTTGGAAGCCCATGGGCCGTTATCACTGGTAAAGAGGACAAGGGTGTTTTTTGCGACCTTCAGCTGTTTCAAGGCGTTGAGCACTTGCCCGACACTCCAGTCGACTTCTTCCACCCAGTCGCCGTAGGTGCCATTTCTGGATTTCCCGGAAAAATCAGGATGGGGATAGAGCGGCACATGCATGGCAGTGTGGGGTAGGTAGAGGAAAAAGTTCCTGCCCTGCTTATGACTGGCCTCCATGAATTTCACGGCCTCCTCGGTGTATTCGCGAGTGACGCGGCGCTGGCCTTCATCCTCGAGGAGTTCCGCGACCTTTTCGTCCCGCATCAAAGGATGAACTCGCTTGCCACTCGCGGTGGCGATGCGGCCCATGTCATTGGAGTAGGGAATACCAAAGTAGCCGTCGAAGCCGTGGCGCGTGGGCAAGAATTCCCGTTGATCTCCAAGATGCCACTTGCCCACACACATGGTGGCGTAGCCGAGTTCCTTGAGGTAGTCGGCTACGGTGTGCTCTTCCGGGTTGAGCCCGTTGCGGCCAGCCGGAAAAAAGACGCCGGGCACGCCCACTCGGGGCGCGTAACAGCCGGTCATTAATTGCGCGCGCGAGGCCGAGCACACCGGGGCGGCGTAGAAACTGGTGAGCTTGCGCCCTTCCTGGGCCATGCGGTCGAGGTTTGGTGTGCGGTTGAGCTTGGACCCGAAGGGGCCAATGTCGCCATAGCCCATGTCGTCGATGAAGATGAGGACAAGGTTGGGGGTTTCCTGCGCGGAGAGGCAAAAGGGGAATAGTGCGAGGAAGGGAATAAAAAAGTGCTTCATGCGCTGGATAAGTCTGACGATCGGATTTCTGGAGCGATGAGTTCAGAGAGGTCGATCGTTTTCGTTTCCGTGATGCTCACTCCCAGACGACGTGAAACGATTCCGAGAGAGCGGTCAGCGTCATCGGTCAGGAGAATGGAGAGAGAGCCTTCCCGGGCGGGTTCGTTGCGGGCATTGCGCTGATCCAGATTCTTAGCAAGGGCAAGGGCGGTGGCGGTGGGTGTATCTGCTACGGGTTTTCCAAAGACTCTGGAAATCTGTTCCGCCAGCAGGGGATAGTGGGTGCAACCTAGAATGAGGGAGTCGCATTCGCTAAGGCGGGAGGGGCGGACGTAGTGCTGCAGCACCTCAAGGGTGAAAGGCTCATCCATGCAGTCCTCCTCGATCAGAGGAACCAGGAGGGGAGTAGCAACCGATATCACCTCGGCACCAGGCTGGATTTGCTGGATGGCACTCTGGTAGGCGCCACTCGTAATGGTAGCGCGGGTGGCGATGACCCCGATGGGACCGGACTCGTTGAGTTCCACCGCAGCCTCGGCACCGGGCACGATCACTCCGGAGACTGGGAGAGAGGTCTGGGCCGCCACGACCTCCAGGGCAACTGCGGAAGCTGTGTTACAGGCGATGAGAATCTCCTTCACGCCAGTGTCCTCAAGGTAAGTCGCGATCTGGGTCGCGTAGTCGATGACCGTGCCGGGACTCCGAGAGCCGTAGGGCACCCGGGCGGTATCTCCAACATAGACAAGATCTTCGTTGGGGAGGTGCTTCTGGATGGCGTTGACGACGGTGAGCCCGCCGATGCCGGAGTCAAATACGCCGATGGGAAGGGAGTTCATGAGAGAGATGGTAGGGGCTACCTAGTCGTCCTGATTCGAGCGTTACGTATCAGGACGGGAGAGCCTCCGCGGCTCAGGTTCTGGAAGCCGATCTGGCCCTTGCGAGGACGATCCCGGAGAGCCGGAGCATCCTTGCCATTGTGCCTCTTGATAACGGAATCTTCCTTTGAAAGATCATGATCGAGAATCACCGTCCCATTGAGCGCAACTTTGACTTGCGGCCCCTTGAGGGTGATCTCGTAGCGGTTCCACTTTTCCGGCTTGTAGACCTGCTTGCGGGGTGCGAGGGCGCGGTAGAGTCCTCCCGTTAGTTCGGACTCCGCGGCCTTGGTGTTGTAGCGATAATCTGCCATCTGGAGCTCCAGGCCGTCGAAGGCTGGGTCTCCAGAGGCCGGGGAGCGCAGGGCGCAACCACTGTTACCTTGGGGCCCGAGCTTGAACTCGAACTGCAATTCGAGATCGGAGTACTCGGCCTCACTGATCAACCAGGACCCCCGGGCTCCGCCTCCGTTCAGGACTCCGTTTTCTACCACCCACTGGGCGCCTTCTGGGCCGGGCTTGGAGACATCAGACCAAGCTCGCACCACCCAGCCCTTGGGAATGCCGTCCTTGGGGAAGAGAGCCTTGAACTCACCGGCTTGTGCGAGGGGAAGAACCGTGAGAACGAGCGAGAGGAGGGCCAGAACGTTCCTGATCATGGAGACATCCTGCCCCAGCCCGGGCGGCAAGCCGAAGGCAAAAGAGCATTTGAACGCTCTTTTCGTCAGCTGGTTAGCCGTGCAAACTTGAAACTCGCCCCGGGAGAGCAGATGGCCTAGGAAGAGAGGGCCATGAGACCTTTCCTGTTGCTTGCCCTCGTAGGGGCTCTCATTCCGGCCCTCCCTGCGGCTGACCTGGTGTGGCCCGGACTTCTGGGTCCCCGGCGTGATGGTTGGGTAGAGCATTTCAAGATTCCGGCCCGTTGGCCGAAACACTTGAAGAAAGAGTGGAGCGTAGAGGTTGGAGCAGGCTACGGCACTCCCCTGGTCGAGGGGAAGCGGGTCTATCAACATGCCCGCCAGGGAGAAGAAGAGGTGGTCTGGTGTGTTGATTTGGCGAGTGGAAAACAGATCTGGCGCAAAAGTTATAAGACCCCCTTCAAGATCGGAGGGGGAGGAGAGCGTCATGGGAAAGGGCCGAAGTCCTGTCCGGTGATGGCTGATGGCCGCCTCTTTACCCTGAGTATCACCGGGATGATCCACGCCTGGGACGTGGAAAGTGGCAGCCTGCTCTGGCGCAAGGATTACCGGGGAAAGTGGGAGAAGGGAAACCAGCCCAACTGGGGCGTCTCCACCTCGCCCATCGTGGATGGAGACCGTCTGATCGTGCACCTTGGAAATGATGGGGTGGGTGCTCTCTTGGCCTTTGACGTGAAATCGGGCCAGGAAGTGTGGAGGCAGGGGGAGCATGGCACCTCGTATTCCTCACCGCTTCTTGTGGAGATCGCGGGAGTGCGACAGGTGGTGCAGTGGAACCACGAGACCCTTGCGGGAGTGGAAAGTAGGACTGGGAAGTTGCTCTGGGAGTATCCCGCCCCCCACCGAAGTCATAACCAGAACATGCCTACGCCGGTCTTCCACAAGGGACGGATCCTGCTCGGGGGAGAGAACCGGGGCATCAAGTGCTTGGAGCCGCTCCTGAAGGGCGGCAAGTGGTCGGTGAACCGCCTCTGGCACCAGCGCAAGGTGGCACTCGACATGAGCACGGCGGTCATCAACGGGGATCACCTCTATGGAATGTCGCATTTCAAGATGGGGCAGATTTTCTGTCTCGATCCCCGGGATGGGACGATCCGCTGGCTCAGCGAAGGGAGGATTGGGCAGAACGTGGCCTTTCTCGCCCTCGAGGGTCATGTGGCGGCCCTCCGGGCCAATGGGGAGCTTCGCATCATTGCGGCTGACCCGGCGGCTTACCGGGCCCGGGCGGCCTACCAGGTGGCCCCTGACCAGACCTGGGCTCCCCCGGTCCTTCTCGACAGAAAGATTCTTATCAAGGACCTCAATCGCCTCACTCTCTGGTCCGTTGGATCCTGAGAGCGTAGGCCCTCAACTACAGGGGGCAGGTAGCTCAATGAGGGGGTGCCCCGGAGCCGCTTGCTCGTTGCCCCGCGGGAAAGCCTTTCCTAGGCTTCATGGCTTATGAAGCCTGAGTGGTTCTTCCGGTGCGTTCTTGCCGGCTGCCTGTTTGTGGTGCTGCCGTCCTGTGACGACACGGTCCATGAGGCCGGAAAAGAGGCTGGAGACAAATCCGGGAGCCTGGAGAGCGAGGAGGTCTTTCCGCCATTGCCGGAACTCTGGCAGGAAAAAGGCGGTATCCAGGAGGCCACCGAGGACCTGAAGGCTCTGCACGTTGCGATGCAGCGTTACCTGAAGGTAAACGGTGACGTCTGGCCCCAGGCTCCTCGTGTTATGATGGATGACGTTGTGCCCTCGGAGCAATCTCAAGAGCAGGTTGAACGCCAAGACAATCTGGTAGAGCCCAATGCCGCCTCCTTGGCTGCCTACCGGAAGTTCTGGGTGGACACTCTCGAGCCCTTTGGTGCTACAGCCCGGCATTGGCAACATTCCGGAAAGCCGCGTGGCATGAGTTTCAATCCTACTTTCTATGAAGCTAACCGGTTTGTCTGGGAAAAGGGAGCCGCCTATCGAGAAAATAACGGGGACGAAGGACAGCGTTGGCAAACCAGTGACGCGGTGTGGTTCTCAACTGAAGCCTACGGAGAAGGCGACAAAATTTTTATCACTGCATCCGGCCGGCTGGAGGATCAGGGCGTGGACTTCACCGTCAAACTGCCCGACGAGTCACGCAACCAGTCCCTCACCCAGACCGCAGGCAACCTGATCAAGGTCAACATTCGTCACAACGGAGCCTACATCGTTAAGGGAAAGCTGGTGACTGAGGAAGGCCTCACCAAATGGATGAGCGAGGAGTTCGAGAAAACCCCCGATCTCAAGGTCCTGATCCGCTGTGACAAGGACTCTAAGTCCCTCTACCTTGCCAACGTGATGTCCATCTGCCGCCACGTCGGGGTCCCGAAGGCGAATATCGCAATCAGAACTGAAAAATAAAGATGATGCGGAGCTACTGCTCGGGTCCGAGGTGTTTCCCAAAGAAGGCAAGGAGGGACGGGATCTCGATCACATGGCCCCCCTCGTGGGCCACGAACTCGAGGTTTTCCGGGGCGCCTAGGACTCCGTAGATCGGCTTGATTCCGGCGAGGGCCTCGCGGGCCAAGGGAACGGTGAACCAGGTGGGGCGTTCCTGCAGGCCGTTCTGGCACATCAGGGGGCGCGGGGCGGTAAGGGCATAGATGTCCGAGAACTCCACCAGTTCCCGCAGGCCGGGAAACTTCCAGCAGCGGCAGTGATTCTCCTCTAGTTGATCCATGCTGGTGAGGAAGCCGGCGCTCATGATGGCTGCGATGCGCTCGTCCATGGCCGCCAGCCACATGGCCATCTCGCCGCCGAGGGAGTTGCCGGCGCAACCGATGCGTGCGGGATCGACCTCCCTGCGGGAGACCAGGAGATCGACACAGCGCATGAGATCCCAGAGGCGTTCGCCCATCATGGTGCGTTGCTGCTCGCGAACGCTGTGCTGGCTGATCCTCGTGGAGATGGTGACGTAGCCTTTTTCGGCGAGGAGGGTGGCGAAACCGCGATCCTGGTAGCAGGAGTGCCGTGTTCCGCTGTGCCCTGCGATGGCGACCACCGCGGGGCAGGTTCCCGTCACCGCCTTGGGGACGGTGAGCACCAGCTTGATGCGGTTCCCCGGGGTGCTGTCGATCTCCATCTCGTGGAGGATGAATTTCCCCCGATCCTCGCTGGAGGAGGTAGTGGGGTTCAATGGAAGAGGAGTCTCTTGTGCGACGAGGTCCTCCATCTTCATCAAGCGCGCAAGGGATGCGCGCAGTTTCTTCTGCCAGAGGATGGCTTCCTGCCGAGTTCCCGGGGTGTATTTCCGGGACCTTAGGACGGGAACGGGGAGACGAGCGGGGATGATGGCCCGGCCTGGGCGGGGGGTGGTCAGGAAATATCCAAGGGGCTTGCCGCTGGTTTCCGCTACCATCCAGCAGGAATTGGCAGTGGTTCTCTGCATCCGGGTGGCTCCCGCGTGGAGTTCCCCGTAGGCCTTGAGGGTTCCGTTGTATTTCACCCAGAAGACCTTGAGGGTCCGGGTGGTCTGGTTGTCGAACGTCAGGCTGGTGGGTGGTCCGGAGATGGTGGCCGGGGGCAGGCCGGTAGCAAGGGGATGCCAGGGAATCGCTTCGAGGGTTTGCGGAGCGGGCTTTCCCTGTCCGGCCAGAAATAGGGCCAGGGTGATCAGAATGAAGGCTAACCGGACCATGAGATCTCCGTGGGTAGCAGAATAAGGCCGGGGAAGGGAGCGGATTTCGCTCCCTGTCATCGGATCGGGTGGCAGTTTCTGCTTTCGGGGCCCACTGATTTGTTGCTAGCTCGAAGGATCATGAAAGCAGTTCTTCTCGCCCTTGCCGCCACCCTGATCCCCGGGACCTGTGTCTTGGCCGACCACCACGAGTTCAAGACTATCTATGACGGGAAGGACCTCTCCAACATCAAGACGGAGGGAAACTGGAAGATTCAGGAGGATGGGTCTCTCTACCTCGATCCGCGTCCGGGGGAGCGGGGCTGGACGCGTTACGGGTCCTACCTCTGGCTCAAGGAGGACTACAAGGATTTCACGGTTGATTTTGAGTATAAGCATCCCAAGGGAGGAAACTCGGGGCTCTATTTCCGAATCTACGACGAGTCAGATGCCACGGCCCACGGGTTTGAGGTCCAGATCCTCGACTGTTTCGGAAAGAAGAAGCTCGGGCCGCACGACCTGGGTGGTGTGATTCAGACCGCGGGGCCGCTTGTCAATGCCGCCAAGAAGCCGGGCGAATGGAACCGGATGGTGGTGACGCTCAAGGACAACAAGCTTACCGTGATTCTCAACGGGAAGAAGGTTCAGGATGAACTGGATCTTGTGGGCAAGAAGCGTCCCAACAAGAAGCTGGCGGAGAAGGGGAAGATTGCGATTCAAGATCACGGGCAGCCGTTCTGGGTACGCAATATCAAGGTCAAGGCGCACTAAGCGCGAGGCTCGATACCGCGTTCATGCAGGGCAAGCCTCTGTGTGAGGACTTATTCTACTGCCCTCTCTTCTTGGCGTCAGGCAAGTCGCTTGCGCCCCGGAATCCATACATGGGCAGGAGGCGGTAATAGACCTCCAGACTGAGGACCGAAAGGGTGGTGGAGACCACACGGCCTCCAGCATTGGCATGCCGGCCGCCCGGATCCCAGCTCCCCCGGTTGTTGCCGATCTTGTTCTGGATCCGGGGAAAGGTATCTTTGAGGTTGTCGTTCCACTCCTTCCAGACAGGCCCCTGATGCTGGTAGAGAGCCAAGGTGGCATAGTAGACGTAATAGTAATCCGGGTTGTTGTTGAACTTGTGACGGCCGAGGTATTCGGCGCCCTCAGCCATACGGGGTTCTGTAGGAGGAACGAGGTCGAGCTGCCGGCAGAACATCCCGCTGGCGGTCATGGCGGGATTGGGGCCCCCTCCCGTGTAGGCGTAGAGACCGCCATGCGTTCCGGAGGACACTGAGGCCATGTATTTCTGGGCCCTTATGAAGGATTCGTCGGAAACCTCCAGACCTGCGAGTCGCGCACTGTGCAGCGCCATATACTGCCAGGCGGTCACAGAAAGGTCAGAGTCGTCACTAGGCTTGCCCTGTGCGTTGGCAGGATTGTAGCGCCACCCACCTTTGCTGGGACTCTGGGAGGCGACGATGAGCGCGATAGCCCTCTCGGCGGGTTCCTTTAGCTCTGGATCCTTGGTAAACCCGTAGGCTTCACAAAGGGCGATGGCCGCGATCCCATGACAATACATCCGTCCTCCTCCCCTTAGATCTCCATCCTCCTTCTGCTGCTTGAGAAGCCACTCGAGGGCCCGCTTGACGTTGGCCTGAT
>MDSV01241080.1_pt1 | contig 11512 bp, 14 predicted proteins | sample 810851 | NCBI WGS metagenome assembly MDSV01 (sample SAMN05326640, study PRJNA326480) | marine metagenome | isolation source: seawater | place: Atlantic Ocean: North East | collected 2012 | reverse complement strand
TATTTAGGTTTTACTACTAGAAAACTTGGTGATTTTGAAAATGGAGAAAAATATTATCTTCAGGGTTTAGCTATCGATCCAAAACACAAAGGTATTAATGAATATCTTGGAGAATTATATGTAGTAACAAAAAGGCATAACCTTGCTATTGAAAGATTAGAAGTTTTAAGTAGTTGTAATTGTAAAGAATATGAACAATTAAAAGCTGTAATCGCTGGAGAGCCTTCTAAATACTAATTTAGATTTTTAACCATTTGTTCTGGCATCCATAAAGCAATTTCTGGAAAAATAACTACAAGAATTACTGCTAAAACCATTAGAAGAAATAATGGGAAAGCACTTCGAGAAATATAACCCATATCCTTGTTTGCCATTCCTTGAAGAACAAATAAATTAAAACCAACAGGAGGTGTTATTTGGGCCATCTCTACAACTATAACTAAAAAAATTCCAAACCAAATCATATCAAACCCAGCTTGTCTAATCATTGGTTCTATTATTGCCATTGTGAGTACTACAGCAGATATTCCATCAAGAAACATGCCTAGGATAATATAAAAAATCATTAAAACAAAGATTAAAACATAAGGAGACAGATCCATACTTTGAATCCAAATTGCCAAGTTTCTTGGTAGTCCAGTAAAACCCATTGCTAAAGATAAAAACGTAGAGCCAGCTAATATAAAAGCAATCATACAAGAAGTTTTGGTAGCACCTAATAGTGAAGATTTAAAAGTTTCCAAATTTAAACTTTTTTGAAAATAAGACAAAATTAATGCTCCCACAACACCTAGAGAGGCTGCCTCGGTGGCAGTAGCTATTCCGGTATATATCGATCCTATAACTGAAAAAATCAATAATATCACTGGCAAAAGTTGTTTTGAACTTTTTATTTTTTCTAAAAATGAGTAATCCTCAAGTATCTTAGGCATCTCTTTTTTATTAATTAAAGACCAAATTATTACATATGACATAAAAATTAATGCAATCATTATTCCTGGGATAATTCCAGCTATAAATAATTTTGCAATGGACTCTTGAACTGCAACTCCATAAATAATTAGAATAATTGATGGAGGTATTAGTAGTCCTAAGGTACCTGAACCAGCCAAGCTTCCTAATAAAATTTTTTCTGGATAATTTCTTTTCCTTAGTTCAGGTATAGACATTTTACCTACTGTAGCAACAGTAGCAGCTGATGATCCAGATATTGCCGCAAACAAAGCACAACCCACAACATTGACATGTATCAAGCCTCCAGGTAATTTTTGCATCCATGGAGATAAACCTTTAAATAGATTTTCTGAGAGCTTAGTCCTAAATAGAATTTCACCCATCCAAACAAATAAAGGCAAAGCTGTTAAAGTCCAAGATGATGCTGTGCCCCATATCGTAGTAGCCATTGCATCACCTACTGGCCTAGAAGTGAACAACATCATACCAATAGCTGATACACCAATCATGCTTAAAGCAACCCAGATACCAGATCCCAAGAAAAATAGTAAAACACTTATAAAAAAAATTGTTAGTAATATCTCATTCATTTATTTTTTTAAACTTAAGATTAGTTGATGAAAAACACATATAAAAAATATTGTTGAACCTATTGCTACACTCGTTTGAGGTATCCATATCAATATTTCATCAGCGCCCTCACTTCTTTCTTGAAAATTGTAAGATATAATTAACATTTTAATAAAATAGAATGCTAAGTATCCTGAAAAAAGACTAGCTAAACTTAAACACCAAATTTCAATAAACCATCTTTTACTACCTGAAAGTTTTTCTAAAAAAAGAGTAATACGAATATGTCCTCCTTCGACAAAAGTATAAGCTAGCGCAAAGAAAGATGCTGATGCCATGCAGTAACCAGAATATTCAGCTAATCCTCTGATATAAAAACCAAATATTCTTGATGATATACCTAAAAGAATAAAAACTGCGACAAATACCAAAAAAATTGCAGCTATATAACCAGAGATTTTATAGATTTTATTTAAACTTTTATCAATAGATCTTAACATAATAATTAAAGGCCACTTAAAATTTTCAAGTGGCCTTAAGACTTATCTTATTTAATTATTTATAAGCTGATAAAACAGTTGCTCCTCTTGATCCAGCCTTTTGGGACCACTCTTTAGCCATGGTCTTTCCAACTTTTTCAAAATGTGATTGTAAAGATGAATTTACTTTTCCTACAACCATTCCAGCATCTGCAAGTGCCTTTTTATCTCCAACATTTCCTTGTTTTGATAATTGCCAGCCTTTTCTCTCAGCTAAAGCTGCTTGTTTCATCACCAAATCTTGAGTATCTTTATCTAGCTTATTCCAAGCTTTTTTATTAACGATTACCATATTCTTTGGAAACCAAGCTGCAATATCATAAAAATATTTAACACCATTTTCCCAAATCTTAGAATTTTTTCCAGTGGTTGGGGAAGTGATCATACTTTCAACTGCACCTGTAGAGAAAGCTTGACTTATTTCTGCAGCTTCAATTTTTGTAGGTGCCATTCCTGTTAATTCTGCAATCCTAATAGTCGCAGAGTTATAGGCTCTAAATTTTAAACCTTTTAAATCATCTACAGAACTAATTTCCTTTTTACTATACAAGCCTTGTGCCGGCCATGGGACAGCATATAAAAAGACGAGTCCTTTTTCATCTAAGCCTTTGATAATTTCATCTTTTGAAGCTTTGTATAATTTCATAGCGTCTGAATAAGATGTTGCTAAAAAGGGTTGAGAGTCCACTTCTAGTAATGGGTCTTCTTTTCCTAGGGCTGACATGAATCTTTCTCCAATCTGAGCTTGGCCAGTTCTAACAGCTCTAAAAATTTCTCCCCCTTTAAACAATGAACCACCTGGATGAGTAACAATAGTTAGTTTTCCACCACTTTTTTCAGTTACATTTTTTGCAAACTCAGTCGCATTTGCAGAATGAAAATTCCCAGCTCCATAAGCTAGAGCCATGTCCCATTTTTCTGCAATTGCAAAATTTATTGACAAAATGAATGAAACTAAAACAGTTAATACATATTTCATGAATTTCATTTATCCTCCATTTTTATTTAAGTGTATTTCATTATGTATTAAAAAAATTATCAATAAAAAAAAATACTACTTTTAATTGAATAATTGTGAATATTTAATAGTATGTTGCTGCTTTGATAGAAGAATTAATTATTTTAACTCAAATTATCTTTATAGATATAATTTTAGCTGCAGATAATGCAATTATTATTGGATTAATTGCCGCAAATTTTGTTCCAAAAAATAGAAAACAAATAATTCTCTGGGGTGTTATTGGAGCGTTAGTCTTTAAAGTTATCTTTGCATTATTTGCTACTTACTTATTTGAATTCTACTTTATAAAAATTTTAGGAGGTTTGCTTCTAATCTGGATTGTTAACGATTTAAGAAAAGATTTAGCTGAAATGAAAAATAAGATTAAAACTCCAGTTAAAAAGTCTACGGAGCCATCATTTATAAAAAGTATTTATAAAGTATTATTTGCAGATATTACGATTAGTTTTGATAATGTTATAGGAGTGGTTGGTGCCTCTAAAGGTAATTTTGGTTTTATGATTTTCGGTCTAATTTTGTCAGTTGTTCTAACAGGGGCATTAGCCACTTATTTGGCTAATTATATCCAAAAACATATATGGATTGCGTATGTTGGTTTATTTTTTATATTAATTGTTGGTATCCAATTAATTATAGGTGGATTAAATGATTATGGGGTTTTATCAATTAATGAAACTTTCAAAAAATATTTTTAATCTTATTTAAATTGCCCTTTAAACATTTATTCATTTTGTTGTTTATAATGATTGCCCATGGTAGTTCTTTTCCAATAGCAAAATTGGTTTTAAATAATTCTGTGCCACCAATTTTAATGGCATCGCTAAGAATGGGTTTAGTTTTTATTTTATTAATACCCTTTTTAAAATTTGAATTTCCACAAAAAAAACACTTAAAATCTTTAATAATTTTTTCTCTATCAATGGGAGTGATGGTGTACGTATTTATGAATCTTTCATTATATTATTCTTCAATAATATCCCCAATAATTTTAGGTTCACAATTAGCTATACCATTAGGAATAATTGCAAGCAGTTTTTTATTAAATGAAAATATTTCAAAAATAAAATGGTTATTAATTTTCATGTCATTTATAGGTATTCTAATTATATTCTTTGATCCAAAAATATCCGATAATTTTTTAGGTCTATTTTATGCTAGTTTAATGGCTTTATTTTTTGGATTAGCTCAAGCTTATTCTAGACAATTAAAAGAAGTGAGCCTTAGCCTAATAAACGCAAGTACAGGTTTATTTGGTTTTGTAATTTTATTTATCATTTCAGGGTTAGTTGAGGGAGATCCAATAAACAATATAAGGTTTATAAGTTTAGAGTCTTGGATTTTAATTTTTTATCAAGTAATTATTGTATCTTTGTGTGCACACCTTTTAATGTTTTATCTTTATAAATTTTATACTGTTGGAAAGATTTTTCCTTTCTATTCTCTTTTCCCGATTTTTGGAGTTTCTCTAAGTTTTTTAATTTTTAGCGAGGTCCCTTCTTTTTTATTTTTAGTTGGAAGTATAGTTGTAATTAGTTCGGTGATTTTACTTCATAAATTAAATTAATTTATATATTGTAAAAATTAATAAATAATATTTAATTAATCAATGCAAATTACCAAATTTCAAAGAACGATTAAGATACTTTTTTCAATATTATTACTAAAATTAACATTTACGACAAATATTTTAGCAGAAATAAAAATAGGTATTGTTTTAGGTTTTACTGGACCTGTTGAAACTCTTACCCCATCTATGGCTGAGTCAGCGGAACTTGCTTTAAAAGAAGCTACAGACTCTGGGCTATTATTAAATGGAGAAACAATAAGTATCATTAAAGCTGACACGACTTGTACTGATTCTGATGCAGCTATAATTGCGACTGAAAGAGTTATTTCTGAGGGAGCTAAAGCTATAATAGGAGCAGTATGTCCAAAAATAACCAAGGCTATATTGTTAAATTCAGTAATTCCAAATAAAGTGACAATGATTTCTCCAGCAGCTACATCCTCTGATCTAACCAGTCTTAACGATGATGGTTTTTTTTTTAGGACTACTCCATCTGACACTAGGGGTGGGGAAGTTTTGGCTGATATAACCAAAGACAGAAAAATCAAAAAAGTTGCGATAACATTTACAAATAATGAAAACGAAAAAAATTTAGCTGATGTTTATAAAAAAAGTGTCGAAGCTTATGGAATAGAAGTATCAATAATGATTCCCCATGAAGATGGAAAAGACGATTACTCATCTGAAGTTGCAACTTTAGCTTCTGCTGGAGGTGATGCGGTTGTAGTCATAGGGTATCTAGAACAAGGTGGTAAAGAAATTATTAAAGCTTCTTTAGATTCTGGTGCTTTTGATAAGTTTATATTGTCAGATGGAATGATAGATCAATCTTTGATTGATACATTTGGTAAAAAGCTAAATAAATCATTTGGATTTATTCCTGGATCTTATGGAAAAAGGGCAAGCTTTTTTAATAGAGTGGCGGCTAAAGGGGGTATTAATATTTCTTATCCCTATACTGGTGAGTCTTATGATGCTGCAGCTTTAATCATTTTAGCGATCCAAGCAGGTGCTTCAGCAAACAGTAACTCAATTGCGAAAAATGTTATGAATGTAGCTAATGCCCCTGGAACTAAAATTTATCCTGGCGAAATTAAAAAGGGATTAGAATTGTTAGCTAAAGGTAAAAAGATTGATTATGAAGGAGCCACAGGTATAAACTTTAATGAACTTGGTGAAGCTAATGGTTCTTTCTTAGAACAAGAGGTTAAAAATAGAAAATTTAGAGCAAAAAAACAAAGATAAATCTTATTTTATTTCTCTAAACGAGCTTGTTATATTTCTTAAAAAATATATTTGTCTGCCATATACATGGCCCAAGCTAAAGCTGCACCTAATATTATATATTTCATAGCTTATCTTTATCTTTTATGTAATCTTTTATAAATGCTATTTAAAGTATTTTCTATAGATTTATAAACACCTCTTTTTTTCATTTCTTTTAACGCTTGTTCATTTAATCCTTTTGGTGTTTGTGACTCTTTAACTAAATTACTAAGATTTTTCTTTGAGTTTGCAACAGCATCTTCTGATAAAGCTAAAAATAATGTTGTTATATATTTTTGAGTATCTTCTCTTTTGACACCTTTTTTTATAAGCCATTCACTCATTACTCTTAACATTTCATAGTAAGATGCCATTATCCCAGACGTTGCCCAAAAATTAATTGACAGTTTTTCATTTTTAATTTCAATAGTAGATCCAAGTTTATTGAAAAAATTTTTGACTTTTTTATTAGGTGGACAAATTGGTATGGGTCCTTCTTTTAAAGAAATTGGTGGTAAAGGAATTGCCCTTATAATATTAACTCTTTTTCCTATCATTTTTTTTAAAGATGATAAATTAATTGTAGATATAAAACTTATTACAGTTTGATTTGATTTAAAATTCAAATTTTTAATAATCTTTTTACCAACAGAGGGTGTAACAGATAAAAAAATCCAGTCAGATTGATTTATAATTTGTTGATTTGACTTACAAATACTAATTTTCTTAAATTTTTTTTTTAAATTTGAGGAATTTTTTTTATTTCTTAAAGAAATGTATATCTGATTATATAATATTTTTGAATTACAAATACCAGTTATTACAGAGGATGTTATTTTTCCAGTTCCTATAAATCCAAGTTTCATTAATAAAATATACCATTAAAGTATTTATCATGTGCAAAAAAAAAGCCCCCTATGAAGGGGGCTTTTTTTAAATTTAAAATATTCTTAATTAGAATGATTTTCCGATAGACAATTTACCAGAAACACCCTCTAAAGAATTAAGAGTAATTTTGTTGTCAGAGTTTGTAGTCGAAGTCAAAGATGCTCCGTCAAAATCCATGTAATTACCCTCTACTCTAACAAACAGACCGTTATCTAAATCTTTGTTAAAACCTAAACCAAGTAAAGTTCCGTCTAAGTCAGTATTTCCATATTTAGATCCAGTAGCTAGGTTTTCGTTAGTTATTACGTCAACAGTAACTATACCAGCTCTGATGTAAGCACTTTCAGATATATTTAAAGATAAATAGTATGTTGTAAGATCTTCAAAATCTACCTGTAGTTTGTTTGTCTTTGCAGTTCTTGTATCTGCAGTAGTTTTATCTTGTTTTGTAGTTTCAGTTGTTTCAGTTTCAAGCGCACTTGGTACATAATCTATACCAATAGCCAATCTATCACCTAAAGTTTTTTCAATGAATAGAGAAGCGAAACCTAGAGCTCCATGCTCTCTACCATTACTTTTCTCGGTAACAGTTGGTCCAGTTTCAGTCTCTTTAGCTGTAGCAACAAAAACCCCCATTTGCCCTGATACACCGACGTTAACACCAATATCTGCAGATACTGTTGTACTCAAAGTCAGCACATATGCGCAAATTGCGATTAATATTTTCTTCATTATTAGTCCTATTCTTTAATAAAATTAATTAATTAATTTTCGATATTCATACATTTATTTTATTAGATTCAAACTCTAAAAGACCGTAAATATGATTTTTTGAATAATGTTGTAATTTTACAACAAAAAAAGCCTTTAAAATATGGTCTTTTCTATCTTTTTTTTTAAATTTCATGGCTCAACTTGAAAGTTAATATTTCCCTTAATTTTTAAAAAATTTTCCCCTAATTCTCAAAAGCTCTCTACTTAAATGCCGATTCTCTTTAAATGGTTTTCTACCATGAAGCCAAAAATAGTTGTTTGCTACAATTGCTGAGCCGACAGGTAATTTTATAATAACTTTATTTTTACTACCTTCTAAAGCGTCTGATAATTTTTGTAAAAAAATACCCTGTTTCATATTTTCGGGTTCTGGAAATTGATCAATATAAGAGATTTGAGGTTTTCCATCATGACCAGTTGAAAAAACAGGGTGCTCAACTTTATAGTCGACGTTTTTACTTTTTGGAGAGGACCAAACAAAATTCTCTCTACCAACTGGATCATTGAAAAGTTCATCACAATACTCCCAATCATCTAAATGTAGCATTGCCGTTTCACCTCCTTCAACATATTTTTCCTCGAGTTTAGACATCAAAAGCCAATCAGTAACTTCTTTCACATATGTGCCGTCAGTATGAAGGTCCATATTTGTATAAGCTTTCCGTAAATATGAATCACTTTTATCTACATGCTTTACATGAAATCTTGCATAATATTTTCCAGTCATTGAGTCATGATTTGGTTTACCTATAAGGTAAGATATAGCAGTTGATAATTTTATTAAGAACGTGTCATCTATTCTTAAATCTTCATCTTCTGGGCTTATTATAAAACAGCCTAATTTTCTATCTCTAATAATTTTGTTTAACAAGATATTAAGTTTATTTTGAGTTAGATCATTCAAACTTTTAGCAATAGTAAATCTTGTAAAAGGTTTGTATTCAATCGCTGTTAAATCAAATTTTTTAAAAGGGAAAATTAATTTCTCTATGGATTCTTTTTTTATTTTAACATCTATTATTCTCGGTGATGTCTTATTTGGCGAAATTTCAAATCCAGGTATATTTTCCATTTTTAAAATATTTTTTCTAACTATAACAAAATTTGAAAAATTATAAATAATTATTAATTATACCCATTGAAATTGCTGAAAAAATTGTTGGATAGACAAAATTTTTTTTTGAAATAAAAAAAATCCCTAAGCTTAATAAAATTACTATAATCCTACTTAGATAACTTGCTTCTGACAAAACACCCATAGGGAATATTATGGTTCTAGCAATAAGTGCTGCCAATGTCGCATATGCCAAACAATTAAACCATCTAAATATTTTCGATGTTTCTTTAATTCTTATAGATGACACAACTCCTAAAAATCTTGAAACATAAGTTGCTAAAGATGTAACAATTATAATTAAAAGAATATTAATTGACATTCTTTTCCCCTATTAAATAAGCAATGGAACCAGCAAAAAGTCCACCTAATAAGATCGACCACTCTGGTGAAAAAAAATAAAAAACTGGTCCTAAAGTTGCTCCAAGAATAACAGATAATGAAACTTGTATTGTTTTCATTGCTCCTACCATCATACAAGTAAAATAAATAGGATTTAAAATTGCTAAACCCATTAACATATCTTTATTTAAATAATCAGATAAATAAAACCCTAATATTGTTGAAGCAACTGCAACACTCCAGGTAGCAGTCCCGATGCCTATCCAAAAATCAACTCTGTCTTTTTTTTCAATTTTTTCATAATTACTTTTCATTATTAACCAAGCAGAAACTGCAATAAAATGACATGATAAGTAATATTTCCATTTTGGCTGACTTTCATCCATCATCAACGGGAATAAGGAAACTGCCATTGGATAAAGTCTAGCATTTACAAACCAAACAGCAAAAAAGATACTTATTAATGAAGCTCCAATTAATATAGACTCTGCCATAACCAAAGATCCTGGCAACGCATAAATTAACATTGTAGAAAATATGCTTTCTTGAATATTAAAACCTATATTTTTTAAAAGCGCTCCAATTGCTATAAAACAACAACCTAAAGCTATAGCTGGACTATCAGGTTTTAAAATTGATTTATATCCATTAAAAAATAACTCTTTTTTAATCATTAACCGCCTAAAAATAAGCGACCTACTTCTGGATTACTTAAAAGATCGTCACCCTTTCCAGCAATTGCTGTCTCACCTGAAACTAAAACATAACCAATATCTGCAAACTCAAGTCCTTTTTTAGCGTTTTGCTCTACAAGTATAATTGTTTTTTTTTCATTTTCTTGAAGGTCTCTTAAGATTTCAAATACCATATCAATATATCTAGGCTCTAGTCCAATTGATGGCTCATCTACTAATAAAACTGATGGTTTCATCACTAAAGCTCTAGAAATTTCTAGCAATCTTCTTTCACCTCCAGACAATACTTTGGCTGGTTGGTTTCTTCTATTTCCTAATCTCTCATATTTTTGCAGAATTTTTTCAGCTTCTTCATAAGACTCTTCAGTTTTATCTTTAATAAATCCTCCCATTAATAAATTTTCTTCTACTGTCATATCTGGAAAAACAGAATTATCCTGTAAAATATAAGCTATCCCAACAGATTTAAGTTTTTCGGCTGGTGAAAGATTTGTAATTTCTTTTCCATCAATTTCAATTTTTCCTGAAAATATATTTGTAAATCCATAAATCGAATGAAGTATTGTTGATTTTCCCGCTCCATTAGGACCAATTAAACATAATGATTGGGCTTTACTAACAAAAAGATCAAAATTATGGAGTATTTCCATTTTTCCGTATCCAGCATTAAGGTTTTTAATCGTCAAATGAATATCATTTGGAGATAGATGTTTTAAATCATTTGCCCCTGGAGCTTTGCCCAAAACTTCATATTCATTTGACATTATTGTGCTCCCAAATAAGCATCTATAACACGCTTATCACTTTTAATTTGATCCGGTGAACCATTGGCAAGCATTTTTCCGTGAGCTAAGCAAAATATATCCTCTGCTAATTGCATAATCACTTTCATATTATGTTCAATAACTAAAAGTGTAATTCCAAAGTCTTGATTTACTTTAATTAATCTGTCTATAATACCATTTATAAGAGTAGGATTAATTCCAGCTGTTGGTTCGTCCAATAATAACATTTCTGGTTCATTCATTAATGCCATTGCAAGTTCTAATAATTTTTGTTGACCAAAAGATAGATCCCCTGCTCTAAGTTTTCTTTTTTGATATAATCCGACAAAATTTAATAAATTTTCAGCTTTTTCTGTTAAATCTTTTGGTATTTTGTTAAATATTGTAAATAAACTTGCGTCACTTCCTTTATGACTAATCAGCATGTTTTCTACACAATTTAATTTTCCATATATTCTAGTTTGTTGAAAGGTTCTAAGTAAACCAAGTTTTGCAATTACCGGAACTGGTAACTCTGAGACCTCTTTGCCATTAAATTTAATTGATCCATTATCTATTGGGTAAGTACCAACAATAGAATTAAATAGTGTTGTTTTGCCAGAACCATTTGGCCCGATTAAACCAACAATTTTACCTTTCTCAACATTCATTGAGATGTCTACATTAGCTCTTACACCACCAAATGATTTGCTTACATTATTTACTTCTAAAATACTCATTTCAATTCCACTTGTGCTTTTCGATCTGCTTCATCGACAATTTCTCCAAATCTTTCTGGATATTTTTCTCTTAACCATCCCATAATTCCTTCAGGAAAATAAATTACTATTACTACGATAAGAACTCCAAGTGCAACGTATTGCCAACCTAAAAAGAATGTCCAAAAACCTTCTTTAAATATATGAAAAACAGTTGCACCAATAATTGGACCCCAAAGTGTTCCTTTGCCACCAAGTATTGCCATCAATACCATGAATACTCCCATCTCTCTTCCATC
>MDSV01150336.1_pt1 | contig 11512 bp, 11 predicted proteins | sample 810851 | NCBI WGS metagenome assembly MDSV01 (sample SAMN05326640, study PRJNA326480) | marine metagenome | isolation source: seawater | place: Atlantic Ocean: North East | collected 2012 | reverse complement strand
TGACATCCTGCCCTTCAAGAAGGTGCTTTGGCACCATTGGGGACTCATATGCCGAAAATGAACGCATCATATAAGGAGCAGGTTTTTTCAACTTGAAAACCGCAGTATGAGCATCAGGCGTTAAAATTTCTTCAACCTCTCTGAATGAGTTAGGTCCACGCGGGTGCACTTTTTTTAGCACGTCCATGACGGTAAATTGCACATCTGCTGATGTGAAAGGCTTTCCATCATGCCATTTGACACCCTTGCGCAGATTAAACGTGACCGTTTTGCCGTCTGCGCTCATGTCATAGCTTTCAGCTAAAATTGGTACCATGGTGCCATCATTTGCGTAATCGAACAGCCCTTCATACACCTTTGGCATCACTAACCCGATGGGGCCTGAAGTTGAAACATATGAAGCTAGTGTTGGCGGTTCAGGCTGCACCAAAAATGACAGAGTGCCACCAGAATTTTGTGCATGAGCAGCAACGGCACCAAAAGCCACTGTCGCTGCCACACATATAGTAGTAAGTATTTTTTTCATTGCTTTACCTCCCAGTTACCAGGCTCTAGGGACATAAATTTAACCCCAGACTGGTTCTCACACAATCTAGACACATATTTACTAACAAGGGAAGCCCACTGAACTGATTTTATTTATTGCAAATAAATCAGTTTACAATTTCAGCTATGTCTATGGTCGCACGACAAAGCACATTTGTACCCGCCTCAGCCCATTCATGTTTAATGTTTTCTGCCTCGTTGTGTGACAGACCGCCCTCACACGGGCACATGATCATCGCACTAGGCGCAACCGCATTTATCCAAAAAGCATCATGACCTGCACCAGATATTATATCCATATGTGGATAATTAAGCCCTTTTGCAGCTCTGCGAACAGTTGCGATACACTCCTCATCAAAGGTCACTGGACTGCTATCGCTCAATTTTTCAAACGAAACAGTCAAACCCAAATCTTGCGCAATTCGCTGAACACCGACATTCAACTGTTCTTTCATCGCGTTTAAAATAGTGGCGTCTGCACTACGTAAATCAACGGTTACAGCAGCTGTTCCTGGGATAATATTGATCGAATTCGGCTGAATGTCGAAATAGCCTACAGTGCCAACCGCGTGGGGCGAATATTTACAGGCCATTTCATTAACCAAAATTGCAATTTTCGCCGCGCCCAAACCAGCGTCATGTCGCATTTCCATAGGCGTTGATCCCGTGTGTGACTCTTTTCCAGCTAACTTAATCTTCGTCCATGCAACGCCTTGCCCACCCTTGACTACGCCAATAAGCATATCATTTTGTTCAAGTATTGGACCCTGTTCAATATGGAGCTCAAAATAGGCGTGCGGCTTCACATGACCTACTGGATGGTCACCCAACCAGCCAATGCGTTGCAACTCATCACCGAATTTTAGGCCGTTATCATCAGTGCGGTTATAAGCCCAGCTTTGTTCATAAACACCTGCAAAAACACCTGAGCCAAGCATTGATGGCGAAAAGCGACACCCTTCCTCATTCGTCCAGTTAACAAGCTGGATGGGATGTTTCGTTTTAATGTTCAGATCGTTCAGTGTTCGAATAACCTCCAGACCCGCCAAAACGCCCAAAGTTCCATCATATTTACCGCCTGTGGGCTGAGTATCTAGATGACTTCCAATCATAACTGGGGGGGCGTCTGGATCCTCACCAGCCCTTTCTGCAAACATGCTGCCCATAGCGTCAATTGTAGTGGTTATTCCAGCCTGATTGCACCAGCTTTTCAGTAAATCGCGCGCTTTACCATCTTCATCAGTAAGGGTTTGACGGTTATTGCCGCCAGCCACACCAGGTCCAATTTTTGCTAGTTCCATGAGGCTTGCCCAAAGTCGGTCAGCATCAATCATCAAATTTTTTTCAGCGTTGCTACTCAAGCTTATCTCCACAGTAATGTTTTTGGTTTTTTCAGCACCATCAATTTACAAGAAAGCGATCAAAAGGGTGAAAAGCAAACTGTTGGTCTACCGCTAAACCAGCTCAGTTCCATAAGCAAACAACGCTGCCGATCCCCCTGTGTGGATAAACACCAAATCCTTATCAGTTGCAAAAAAGCCTTGTTGAATTAGGCTGACCATGCCGTCAAAGCCCTTGGCAGAATATACCGGGTCAAGCAACAACCCCTCAAATTTGGCTGCCAGATCAATGGCTCCGAGAGTTCCTGTGGTAGGCAAGCCATAGCCATCTCCAACAAAACCATCATCAATTTGCACCGACTCAATTGCCATTGGCACATCAGTCAATTTCACCGCAGTGCCTTTTGCCAGTCCATAAACTGCATTGATTTGAAGCTCTTTTGGTTGACGAACACTAATGCCGAGCACCGGTATATTGGAATTAGCGGCATGCAGACCAGCCAACATTCCCGCATGAGTGCCAGCACTACCACTCGCTAAAACGATCCACCCCACATCCAGCTTTTGCGCTTCAAACTGATCTAGCAACTCAAAAGCACAGGACACATAACCTAACGCACCAATTTCATTTGATCCGCCACCAGGGATAAAATACGGTTTCCTTCCCTGAGCCTTCAGTTTTTCAACAATCTCAATCGCTTCTGCATTCATATCCAGCCCGGGAGGCCGAAACTCAATCGTCGTTCCAAAAATATTATCAAAAAGAACATTTCCTGTGATTTCATAATCATTGTCACGGTCTGGCACGCGTCTTTCTAATAAGGCGTGACAATCCAGCCCGAATTTGCAAGCGGCAGCAGCTGTTTGACGCACATGATTTGATTGCACAGCACCTTGCGTCACCAGCATATCTGCGCCTTGTTGCAGCGCATCTCCAACCAGAAATTCCAGTTTGCGCGTTTTATTTCCACCCGTGGCAAGACCGGTGCAGTCATCACGTTTTATCCATAATTTTGGCCCACCAAGTTTTTCAGAAAGCCGGGGCATGGCCTCAAGTGGTGTTGGTTGATGGCAAAGATCAACTCTTGAAAATTTTGATAATGTTGGATTCATTTACGTTACATACCTTAAGTGATGATTAATAAAAGCCGGATCGTTCAAGGTTGCTATCCCAACCTCAACCTTTAAGTTTTAGAAGTCTCAACAACATATTGACGACCGAACATGTATGCCAGTCAAGTCAATCTTGTCGGGCTCTGTATCAGACGCTGATCGATGCAGATTTGACTGATGCTGACACCAACTTGTTAAAATCCGGAGCAAATCCCGCACCGGATGAACGCGGTGCCTCAATCGTCCCCGGCGAACTGAGAACAATCTCAGGCGCAGACATATCAACTTGGTAAAACCGACGACTAGGGAAAATATCATTTGGGTATCCCACATTGGGCATTGTAGCCAAGGCGAGCGAAAAGCTCTGGCCAACAGCGGATTCTAACATCCCTCCAACCCAAACGGGAATGCCCCGATCCTGACACAGGTCATGAATTTCTATCGCATTTGTCAAACCACCCACCCGGCTCGTTTTGATATTTATATAACGACAGGCATCAATATCTATCGCCTTACGTGTCCGGTCGACGGAAGTTATGCTCTCATCAAGGCAAATTGGTGTGTTAATTTTTGACTGCAACTCAGCATGAAAAATCAAATCATCATAGGCTAGCGGTTGCTCAATCATTGCCAAACCTAATTTATCTAGCTCTTTGAACAATTCGATATCATCAAGGCTGAACCCGCTGTTACAGTCTACATGAATTAAAATGTCTGGGTACTTCGATCTGATTTCAGCGATGGTGGCAACATCTGAGTGAGGGTTAAATTTAATTTTAATTCGCCTGAAGCCATCCGCAACGGCTCGATCAACTTTACCGAAAAGTTCTGCCGAGGTTGCCTGTACAGGGAAGTCTGCGCCAACAGAAACCGTTTGATTTACGCCACCAATAAGTCTCCACAATGGCTGCTTTTTGTATTTGGAAAATGCGTCCCACCACGCACAATCAAAAGCAGACTTTGCGAATTGGTGGCCTTTAATTTGCTTGAAACGCTCCGATATATCTGATCCACAATGAATCTGTTGGCCACAAAGCAATGGCCCTAGGACAGTATGCGCGATATCAAACGCGCCAGACGCATACTCACTGTTGTATGATGGTATTGGCGCTGGAGAACATTCCCCCCAACCGTAAGACACATCGAAATCGAGGTGAACAAACACACTATCAATCGCGTCTTGGCATCCATATGAGGTGATCCAAGGCTCGGATATCGGCATTGTAACTTTGAATATCTCGATTTTTTCTAACAACAAAAGGCTCTCTCCTCCAGCAACGACTTTCAATTTATGCTAACAAGCAATACGAAGCACTACAAACATGGCTAGTCGAAAAATTTAACTTGTCAAAGATTGTAAAAATCTGTTGCATCGACACGGCCTTTTTGAGGATTATCGCGGCAAAACATGCAATATTGTTTACATCGTCGGGCATCAAACTGCCAAGTTCGTTTTCAAAGGATGAAAGACATGATTTTTGGCGAAAAATTGGAAAAGCAGTACATAAATGTCGGCAACAATATGAACATAGCGGTTTCCATAAAAGGCACCGGGCCACCCCTTTTATTACTACATGGCTATCCGCAAACTGGCTATATATGGCACAAGATTGCACCGCGTCTAGCTGAAGATTTCACCGTTATTGTTGCCGATTTGCGTGGTTACGGTGATAGTGATAAACCGGCCAGCAGTGATGACCATGCGGTCTATTCAAAGCGAACCATGGCCACAGACATGATGGCTGTAATGGCTACATTAAGCCACGATAAATTTTTTATCGCCGGACATGACCGTGGGGGTCGTGTAGCGCACCGCCTAGCCCGCGATTACCCGCAGGCTGTTACTAAATTAGCCGTGCTTGACATCGCGCCAACTGAGATGATGTATGGCACCACCGACATGCAATTCGCAACCAGCTACTATCATTGGTTTTTTCTGATCCAGCCTTCACCGTTTCCCGAGACATTGATTGGTCACGATCCAAAATTTTTTCTCGAAAGCAAAATGCGGCACTGGGGGAAAGACCGGACCGCTATCACAGATGATGCCTTCAATGATTATTTGCGCTGTTTTTCTAATCCAGACGCCATCCATGCCAGTTGTGAAGATTACCGGGCATCAGCCAGTATTGATCTGGAGCACGATGCCGCAGATGCCGCACAAAAACTTAATATGCCACTTCTAGTTTTGTGGGGCGCCACCGCCATGGTAGGCAATAAATATGACATGCTAGCCGCATGGCGAGAGGTGGCTGTTGATGTGATTGGTTTTGACGTGCCGGGTGGCCATTATTTGCCAGAAGAATCCCCCGATGAAACCTATCAGGCACTGGTAGATTTTTTCACATAAATGATGTCCTACCATCAGAATCTGTTACCGTCATTTTGGGTCATGCGGCAGTCCATGTCATGGCCAGAAAATGGACAAGTGCTTGATTTCGCATCTGGTCGTGGTCGACATAGTAAGGTCCTGGCTGAGCGGTTTCATGTGCTGGCTGTTGATCATGACGCTGACGCGCTGACCCCCCTCGCCGCACATCCGCGCATAGATATATGTTTATGCGACCTTGAAAGCGACGCCGATTGGCCATTTGCCAGCAAAAGATTTGATGCTGTACTAGTCACAAATTATCTGTTTCGCCCGAAATTGATGGCTCTATTTGATCTAGTGGCTGATGGCGGGTATCTGGCTTATGAAACATTTGCCGTTGGCAATGCCGCGTTTGGCCATCCCAAAAACCCAGATTTTTTGCTTCATGAAGGTGAATTAGCAGCGGCACTGCCAGCCGGGTTTGATACCCTTGACGCATTTCACGGCGTCGTATCTGATCCCCAGCCAGCGGTCATTCAGCGTTTGGCCGCACGTCGAGTAGACCCGAGCCAGCAGACCAGTAAACCGACAATCTAGCGCATCACAAACGGGTTGGCCGCGGATGTTTGCTGAGCAATCCAGACTGATTTGACCTGCAAAAACTCTTTAATCGCATCTTTACCACTTTCACGTCCCTCACCGCTACGCTTATAGCCACCAAATGGCGATGTGAAGCTAACAGCCCGGTAGGTATTTACCCACACCGTTCCAGCTTTTAGCCGCTCTGACATGCGCAAAGCGCGGCCTATGTCATTGGTCCATACACCAGCGGCAAGACCATAGACAATGTCATTGCCAATCTGAACCGCATCATCCTCGCTATCAAATGGAATGATCGATAATACCGGTCCAAACACCTCTTCTTGGGCAATCCGCATATCATTCGAAACTCCAGTGAAAATGGTTGGTTGGACAAATTGCTGTCCCTTCGCACCGACCCCCTGATAGGGACCACCGCCAAGCACACATTTTGCCCCTTCCGATTTGGCGATCGAGATATAATCCAGAATTTTTTTATATTGTGGCGGTGTTGTCACCGGCCCAACATGCGTATCCGTCGACATTGGGTCACCAATCGTGGCCGCCCCAGCCACCTCGACAAGACGTTCAACAAATTTATCATGGATGCTACGCTGAACCAAAAGCCGTGACCCGGCGATACAGGTCTGACCAGTGGCGGCAAAAATGCCAGAAATAGCACCCATCACAGCGGCTTCAAAATCGGCATCTTCAAACACAATATTTGGGGACTTGCCGCCAAGCTCAAGCGTGACCGGCATAATTTTCTTTGCTGCCGCTTGATAAATTTTTTGACCAGATATGTCAGATCCGGTGAAGGCAATTTTATCAACATGACCATGATCAACAATTGGCGCTCCAACATCCAAACCAAAGCCGGTAACCGTGTTTACAACGCCAGCCGGAAACTCAGCCTCTTCAACCAGCTTCATAAATTCTAGCGTTGAGGCCGATGTATATTCAGATGGCTTAATAACAGCGGTGTTGCCGGCCGCCAAGGCAGGTGCAAGTTTCCACGCCAGCAATAAAAGCGGCGAATTCCATGCGGTGATCATGCCGATGACACCCAACGGTTCATATCGAGTAAAATTAAAAATGCCGGGCTTGTCTGATGGAATCACCGCCCCTTCAACTTTGTCAGCTAGCCCACCATAATAACGATACCATTCAGCAAGATATTTTGTTTGTGCCCCCATCTCAGCGATAAGCTTGCCGTTATCTCGCACTTCAATCTCGCCAAGCCGCACCGCTTCGCGTTCGACGATTTCAGCAAGCTTGACAAGAAGTTTGCCTCGCTGGGTCGGGCAAGTTTGCCCCCACACCCCTTCAAAAGCCGCTTTTGCCGCGGCTACGGCTCTGTCGACATCCTCCGCATCACCACGCGGAATTTTTGCCCAGGAATCGCCGGTATAGGGATTTTCAGTGTCAAACCACACGCCAGCTTTTGGATCGACAAATTGTCCGTTTATGTAATGTTGATATGTTTGCATCTTACCCTCATTCACCGCATTCGCCTCGCCCGCGGCACATATTTGAAGCTGTATTAATTTTTAGCGGTATAAATCCAAATTTTGAGTTGCTTTGTGAGATCATTCGTTTCTAAGTTTTAACCCTATTGTTAATTTCCCTTTTTTTATATGAGCACCAAATGAGCACCCAAAACAAGCCTGCAAAACGTTGGGAGGATGATATTTATGATTGTTTTGTCCGTCACAATGTCAGCCAGATCCCTTATGTGCCAGATGCCGGACATGCACACTTAATCAGACGGGTGCATGATACCCCGCAGATGCGACCAATCGTTTTGACAACCGAAGAAGAGGGCGTTGCATCATCTTGTGGAGCATGGCTGGGAGGACAAAAATCCGTACTTTTGATGCAAAGCAGCGGCGTTGGCAATTGCATTAACATGCTAAGCCTTCTCAGCAATTGTAATTTTCCTTTTATCACCATCGTCAGCATGCGCGGTGAATGGGGCGAATTTAATCATTGGCAGGTGCCAATGTCGCGGGCGACACAGGGTAGCTTTAACCTGATGGGCATTGATGTCAAAAGATGCGATGCCTCGGAAGACATAGCACCAACTGTTGATGCGGCGCTCTATGCCGCCTTCGCCAGCGAGCAGAAAATTGCCATTTTGCTATCACAGCGGCTTATTGGCCGAAAGGTGTGGTAAATTATGACCAACGAGACCAACATTGGGCGCCGGCAAGCTGTCTGCAGGCTTCTTGCCAACCGGGGTGAAACAGTCGTCGTATGCGGCCTAGGGTCGTCTACCTATGATGTGTTTGCCGCTGGTGATGACGACAGAAATTTCTATTTGTGGGGGGCAATGGGCGGCGCAGTTATGATCGGCCTTGGGCTTGCCATCGCTCAACCAGACACACCGGTGATGGTGATCACTGGCGATGGCGAAGCCTTGATGGGACTAGGCGCCCTTGCAAGTGTTGCCGCACAAAAACCAGATAATTTGACAATTATAGTTTTGGACAACGCCCATTTTGGAGAAACCGGCATGCAGCCAAGCCACACTGGCCATGGTGTTGATCTGACTGAAATTGCAAAAGGGTGCGGTTTTAACAGCAGCCAGACCATTAACGACTATCCCGCGCTGGACGCCTATACTAACACCCCAAATAAGGCCAATGGCCCGCGTTTTGCGGTTGTCAAAATTACCACTGATAATCCAGATCGTGCGCTGCCAAATCTTGATGGCGTGTATATTAAAAACCGTGTGCGAAGCAGCCTCGGCATTCAGCCGATCTAATCCGTTTAAAGAGACCCGTCTAACAGATCCGGCGGGGTATTAGGTTTATCAGAGGATAGAAGCAAACCCGGCCAATATTTACAAGTATTGATCATCGAGTGCATTAGCCGTTTTGACCCACTGATCCAATACAGCTTGTATATAGGCTAGCCCGTAAAGCGAACCCTACAACGTCTCGAGGGCGCGCAAATGTGCGCATACTGACTGGCCCAAGGCATCTAGATTATATCCCCCCTCAAGCAGACTAATCATCTTGCATCTACCGGTTGTATCAGCAATCTGCTGAACGCAAGCCCCGATATCGCTGGTCAATATCTCAAAATCATCCGTTTGCATCGCTAGTCCACCAAGCGGGTCGTCAATATGCGCATCAAACCCGGCAGAAATGATCACCAAATCCGGCGCGACATCAACAATGGCTGGTAATAAACTTTTGCGCCACCCTTTGATAATATCCGTACCCGATGTACCTGGCGCACATGGCAAATTAAAAATATTGTTATGCGCGCCTCGTTCATGGGCCACCCCTGTCCCTGGATACAACGGGATCTGGTGCGATGAGGCATAAATTAGACTGGGATCATCCCAAAAGGCTGCCTGCGTGCCGTTACCGTGATGTACATCAAAATCAAGAACAGCCACCCGGTCAATTCCCCAGGCAGCCTGCGCATGTCGTGCCGCAATTGCAGCACTGGAAAATATACAAAACCCCATTGCCCGATCTGGTTCGGCATGATGGCCGGGTGGGCGCATGGAGCTAAAGGCCGTGGACGCTTTGCCCTCCATAACAAGATCAACCGCAAGACACGCCCCGCCTGCGGCACGAAGCGCGGTTTCCAGACTTCGCGGGCCAGCCCACGTATCCGCATCAAGCGGCACCAAATCAGCAATTTTGCCGGTGGCATCAAAAATCTGGTCAATATAGGCGCTATGATGCACCAGTTCTAACTGATCACGGCTTGCCTTGGGCGCTTTATTGCGTGTCCAATGCGCAAATTCATCACCCATCGCAGAGATAATCGCCCGGTGACGATCAGGACGCTCTGGATGACCTTCTGGTACCTCATGGAGGCCTGATACTTCATGAATTACAAATGATGGACTCGTCACCTTCTCCACTTTCTTAAAGCCATATAGAAAGTCATTATTTTTTACACGGTACAAGCAAAATGTCAGTGCTGTCACGGTGATAAACACGCACGCTAGGACCATAAAGCTAAGTGATCATATTTTGCACCAGTAATATGGTGCCCAAACCCAATAAACTGCTACCCAAAATTAGATCATTTAGCGTGGCAAATTTTGCAAATATACGAGCGGCAAGCTGAGTGGTTGTCAGCAATACAATAATCACATAGACAACCATATCAATCCCCCCCGCAAGCCCGGCCATGGCCAGGTAAAGCTTGGTTGACTGCCCATCCGCAAGGTATTGGCTGAATAAAAACACAAAAAAGGCTGCGATTTTTGGATTAAAAACGGCAATAGAAAAGCCGTGAAAAAAACTTTTTGAGAGCGCAACAGTTGGTGCCGCTGGCGGCCGGTCTCCCGTCCCGCGGCGCTTTGTCATTAACAAACGCCCTCCGATCCAAACTAACATGAGCGCGCCAGCGATCTGCATGGCCTGAAATAAGCTGGCATGTTGTTTTAAAATGTAAGATAAGCTGGCCGTCGCAATCAGCGCATAGAAAAACACACCAAGCCCATGACCAATGGCAGCGGCGCACCCTCCTCTGCGCCCGTGTAACCTGCTAATTGCCAAAACTAAAGCAAGACTGGGCCCCGGAGATGTTGCCCCCAAAGTACAAATCAATACCAAAGACAGCCAATCGGACACACTCATAACGCGGAGCCTAGAGAAATTTCAAATGATAACAACATACTAAATGAAAAGTTTTATGCCGTATGATCGCTTAAATTGGTCTCCCAACCAAGTATTGCCTGCTTGCGCGCCACCCCCCACATATAACCGCCAATTGCCCCATTTTTCCGTATTACCCGGTGGCAGGGTATCACGAACGCCACCGGGTTGTTGGCAATGGCAGCACCGACCGCACGTGCGGCTAATGGCTGGCCAATATGCTGGGCAACATCACCATAGCTGGCCACAACCCCCAATGGTATTTTAAGCAACGCCTCCCAAACTTTAATCTGGAATACGCTACCGAGTAGATGCAATTTAACATCACTTAAACATGACCAATCTTGATCAAACATAACTAGTGCTTTTTGCTGGAAAGCTGTTCTGGCGTGACGATATTGCGCATTTGGAAACTTCCTGCACAAAGCTGCCAACGCAGCACCCGCACGCAGTTCAAACGCTGCATAACAAACGCCAACTGATGTGGACGCTACCATAACCTGACCAAAGGGTGTTGCGGCATAATCATAATCTATCATAAGACCGACGCCGCCGCGTTTATAGGCACACGGCGTCATTGTATCGATCGTGACAAACGAATCATGCAGCCGGCCATTATATGACAGGTCTGATTTATAAGCGACGTCTAACACGCTGGTAAATCGTTTAAATTTTGTTGTAAAACGGGAAAGTGACAGAAATTGCATAAATTTTTTCGGGCTGACCCCGGCCCATTTCAATAAGGTATCGGTTGAGAATGTAACCAAATTATCAACCAACATTCAATAGGGCCGAATAGGCCGCCTCACTTAGCCAGTCTTTGCGCCATTAATATTTTGTGGCATTGTCAAAAATGTTTATGGAGGCGCTATGAACCCCGAGTTACAGGTTATAGGCAAATCAGACACATGGGATATGGCTGATCTACACCCTGGATTGCGGTGGCAATTTTCAGTAAATGCTGGGACTACCCACAGCAACGGGCTGTCTTGTGG
>MDSV01184102.1_pt1 | contig 11513 bp, 5 predicted proteins | sample 810851 | NCBI WGS metagenome assembly MDSV01 (sample SAMN05326640, study PRJNA326480) | marine metagenome | isolation source: seawater | place: Atlantic Ocean: North East | collected 2012 | reverse complement strand
GCTCGCGGAACAGCGTCGCGAACGTCAGGAGCCACTCGTCGATCTCGATCACGTCCTCGCCGCGGTCGTCGTCGTCGCCGGGAGCGGCATCCGCGCGCCCGACGTTTTCGGGCGTCACCACGTCGGGCGTCTCGGACGGCGCCGACGCGACGCGGACCACTTCCAGCTCGACGGGCGCCAGCCCGCCCGGGGCGACGCTGGAGGGCTTGCCCGTCCGCTTCGCCTCGCGCTCCAGCGCGCTCACCGCGGTCGACAGCGCGCTGCGCAGGTCCGTGCGCGACGTCACGGTCACGAAGTCGCCCTCGAAGTCGCGGTACTTGAGCGCGACGGCGCCGTCCCCGAGCGCCTCGGAAAACTTGGCTTTCACCGCCGCGGCGATATCCGCGAACCGCGACGAGATGGGCACCGTGAGCGACTTTTTGCTCTCCTCGAACGTGCAGTTCAGCACGAGATCGGGCGGCGGCTGCTGTTGCTGCTGCCGCCGCGCGGCCGCGGCGTTGGCAGCCTGCACCGACGCGGGCACGCGCCCGCCGGGCTTCACGGCGCGGCGCCCTCCGCTCTTCCGCGCGGCGTGGTTCGCCTTCGCCTCCGCCATCTTCCGGCGCGTCTCCTCGTTCCCGTCCAGCTTGAACGCCGCCTCGTAGTCCTTCGCCGCCTTGTCGTGGAGCCCGAGCGACTCGAGCGCCTTGGCGCGGCGCATCAGCGCCGGCTTGAACGCGGGCACCTGGTCCAGCGCGCTCGACGCCTCGCGCACGGCGTTCTGGAACTTGTTGTCCAGCAAAAAGCACGCGGCGCGGTTGCTGTGCAGCGCCGCGCGCTCCTCCGTGCCCGCGAGGGTCACCTGCAACGCCCGCTCGTACGCGTGCAGCGCTTCGCGCAGGTTCCGCTTTCCGAAGTGCGCGTCGCCCTCGTTTTTCAGCTTGGCGGCTTTGGCGGAGAAGGACGCGATCTCGTTCTTCGCCGCATCCTTCTCTTTCGAGACGCTCGTCGTGACCGTCATCGTTCGCGACGTTAGAACGCGCGCGGAACAACCTGTCGTCGCGTCGGGTGTGGGTTTCACAAGATCGTGATGGGGTCAGAACGCGCGACGAGGCGAGGCGAGGCGATCCGGAAACGCGCGCGCGACGCGAAAAAAGCCACCGGGACGGAATTCGCGGAATCGTCGCAAGTGAAACCTGCCGACGCGCGTCATCGCGTTTTCGGCCCGCCGAACCCCCCCGTCTGGATGACTCGGACGAACGAACAACGCCCGTGACAAAACCCTGGAGTGCGAACCGTCGACGCGCGTCTCGGATCGGCGGACCGGATGAGGCGCGCGGCCGCTGCACGAGCTTGAGCGACGCGACGCGATGATGTCTCACGCGCCGGGCTCGAGGCGCGCAGTGTCCACGCGCGCGGACGCTCCCCGCGAAAATCGGATCGTCGCGTCGTGCGCTCGCGCCCCGCGGCCGACACACGGCGCGCGCACCCGCCGCCTCGACGCGATTCGCGAAAAGCGAGCGGCGTGCCGCATGTGTCGTTATCCGTGTCGGGCGCGGCGCGTCGCGCGCGGCGCGAGCGCCGAGGGGCAGGCGAGAGGGGTCCAACGGCTGAGACGCACCTGCCGGTCGATGTCTACGCGGGGAACCGCTCGAACGTACACCCGTCGAGCGCACGCGCTGTGGCTTTGTGCCGTCGTGAGGGGCGACGTCAAGAGACTTGGACCGATAAAAAGTGCGAGGCTCCGAGAGTCGAGTTTTGACGCACCGCACTACATACTGATCACTATTCATATGAGTAAATAGTCATACGAAAACCATGCGAATACTCATGCTCAGTCCCGAGAGCGTCTCGGAAGTTCTTGGACTCGCGCGCTTGTCGTAACGAAAATTGGAAATGACGATTCGACGCGTCCGACTCCGAGGTGTCGCACTTTTCGCTGACTCGGATGGCGACGCGGCTCCTGACCTCGCCTCTGGGTCGCTTGGCCGCGCGGCGGGTCACCGCGCGCGCGTCGTCCGCGTCCACCCCCCCCCCCTCGAGCGACGAAGGCGCCTCCGAGAAGTGCATCAAGCGGTACCCTCTAGTGGCTAGAGGGTCTGGAGTGCAATGCGTGATGAAGGCGCGTAACGCGCACGAGATCCGCTCGGACGTGCCCAAGGCGATGGGCGGGGCGGACGAGGCTCCCCAGCCGGTGGAGCTGCTGTTGGCCGCTCTCGTGGGGTGCGAGCAGGCCACCGCGGCGTACGTCGCGAGGCACATGTCCCCGCGTTTCAAACTCAAGTACGTGCACTTCTCCGTCGTGGGCGAGCGCGACGACCGGGGGGCCACGGCGTTGCCCGTGCACGAGCCCGCGCCGTGCCCCGCGCGGCTGTCGCGCGTCACCGGCGAGGTGGTGGTGCACGTCCGCGGCCCCGCGGAGACGCAGGCGCGCGTGGACGAGCTCGCACGGCTCGTGCACAGCAGATGCCCCGTCGCGAACACGCTGCACGCGGCAGGGACCGAGCTCGAGGTGCGTTGGCGATGCGCGGAGAGCGAGAGCGTGAAAGTTTTTTAAAGCGGCACCCTTTGCGTCGAATACTTTCGCAAGAAGAGCCTCGCGACTTCGCGGCGCGCGCGTCACCGTCGTTCCGCGTCCGCTCTGAGCCTCGCCGCGTCGTCCCCCCCCCCGCGCGACGGGAACGTCGGCATCGATCTCTGCGCCTTCGCCGGCGGGAACTCGGCGAAGAACGGGTGTCTTGCCGCGTCCTCCGACGCGATTCGTTTCGCCGGGTCGTACGCTAAAAGCCTGTTGAGGAGGTCGAAGCCCGCGTCGGATAAAGGCGCGGGCGTGTGGCGCGCGTCGTCCGCGCGCCTTTCCCGCCCGTCCGGCCCCAGCGCGACGACGGGTGCCGATCCGCTCTCGCTCTGTGGACCAGGGAACCGCCGCCGCAGGTGGTTGTACGGCTGATTAGGGAACGTCACCTTTTTCGTACCCGGCAACTCGGAAAACCCGGGCCACACCGCGTCGTTCGGCGCTCCCAAAGTGGCGAACATCTTCCCGAGCTGGTCGATCTCGGTCTTGCCGGTGAACAGAGGCTCGGACGCCAGGAGCTCAGCCATGATGCACCCAAGCGACCAGACGTCGATCGCCGGGCCGTACCGCCGCGCGCCGAGCAAAAGCTCGGGCGCGCGGTACCAGAGCGTGACCACCGTCGGCGTGTACGCGCCGAGCGGCTCGCCGTAGACGCGCGCCAAACCAAAGTCGCAGATCTTCACCTGCCCGCGGTTGGTCACGAGCACGTTGGACGTCTTCAGGTCGCGGTGCAGCGTCCAGTTCTCGTGCATGTACGCGACGCCCTGTAGCAGCTGCGTCATCAGGCACTTCACCTCCGGCACAGAGAAGGGCACGCGCATCGTCTCCATCAGCCCCTTCAGGTCGTGCTCGCAAAACTCCATCACCATGAACACGGAGTCCAGGCTGTTGCCGACGACCATCTCGGACACGTCCACGACGTTGGGGTGGTGCATGGAGAGCAGGATGTTCGCCTCGCGCAGCGCCGTCATCGGGAAACCCTCGCGCTCCTTCTCCATCTTCACCTTCTTCAGCGCGTGAATCTTTCCACTCTTCTTGTCGCGCGCGCGAAACACCACGCCGTACGTCCCCTCGTCGATCTTGTTCAGCCGCTCAAAGTCAAACACGGACCGGCACGCGGCGGTGGCGTCAAACGCGCGAGGCGCGGCGTTTTTTTCGCCGTCGTCGCGCGCGTCGCGCGCCTCGTCGTCGTCCCCGCTCCGTCCCGCCCGATCGCGCTCGGAGCCCACGTCCGAGTCCGACGAAATCGCCGCGCGCTCGGGAGAGGGCGACCGAGCGGGACGCCGGAGGGGCGAATCGTCGCCGTCCTCGAGACTGTCCAGGTCGTCCGCCCCGCCCTGAAAAGTCTCTTCTGATTCTCTCGTCTCACGCGGATGGCGCGACGGAACCTCGTTCAGACGCGTCTCGTCGCGCGGCGTCGCGTCGCCGTCGGAACTGGGCGTGCGCATGGCCATGATCGCCGCGACGTTCACCGAGGCGGTCGGGCGGCCGAGCGGGACACCGACGCCGGGCGCCTCCGCGTCCGCGGCTTCTTGAACTTGCCTCATCTTAAACTCAGCCGCTTCACGCACCATCTTGTCCATGTAGCTCTCGCGCGCCCCTCGGCTCGGCGCGTTTCTCGCGTCCTCAGCAGCCGCGCGCTCCCGTGCCGACGGAGACGCGCTGTCGGACGCCCCAGGAGAGGCGTCGTCGGCTTCGTTCGCCCACCGCGACCTGGCAAGCGCGTCGTCGTCGCGGGTCGCGTCGGCGTCCCAACGCGAACTTTTTTCTCGCCTGTGCCCTCCAGGCGGCGCCGAGGTGGACGCTGGTCCGGCGGCGTTTCGCGCGTCGGCGGCGCGACCGTCGCCGGCGGAAGGTACTTCGGTGCCCTCGCCGCTGTTACCGTTCGCCGCGTCGGTCTTCGCGCGTTTAACGGTCGCCGCCGCCGCTCGCGCCCGCTCGAGGATGCCCCAGCCCGATCCGCTCGAGGCGGTTTTCTTGTTCCCGCCGCCGGTGCCCAGCAGCGACGCGAGGTCGCGCTTCTTCCCGCCGGCCATGGCGTCCGCAGGGCGTCTGCGCGCTTCCCGGGGCGAAGGCGTCGACTCGACCCACCGCTCCGCGGGACGCGCCCGGTCGACTGACCGGGACGAGCGCGAGACGTCCTGGCGTGACGTGTGAAACGAGTGCACGTGGAAAAACTGAAACCTCGGAAAACGTCTTTTCCGTCGGAAGACCCGTGCCGACGCCACATCGCCCGCGAGGCACGCGCCGCGCGAGCGGGATGTCCGCGGCGGTGGGCCTGATGGGTGTGCTCCCCTCGGATGACCTCGACGACACGGCTTGGGATGCCCTGGTTGCTCGCGCGCGCGACCTGGTGTGCCGCCTGCGCGTCGGCGGTCGGCGGCGCGACGCGACGCCTGAACGAATCGACGCGGTCGCGGAGACGGACGCGGAGGCGACCGCCGCGACGGTCGCCGCGCTCGAGGCCATCACCGCGGAGGCGGCGGAGGACGAGGAGTTCGTCGCCGCGCTGGGCGAGTCGAGCGGGCACGACCGGCTGATGCGTCTGGTCACCGACGCGCGCGAGGCGGTCGCCGCGTGCGCCGGGGACGCGCTGCGGATGTGCGCCGAGCGCAACCCCCCGGGCGCGCCGTTCCCCGCGCGCGGCGGGCTCGGCCTGAAGCCGGACCGCACCGCGCTCCACGTGGGCACGCTGCGCGCGCCGCTCACCCTGAGTCTCAGGCACGTCCGCGAGAGCCTGGGGGGGGAGAAGAAGAGCATCCCCAACATCGCCTGGCACAGCGGCGTCGCGCTCGCGCGGTGGCTCGCGCGCCGCGAAGAGATCGTGAGAGGCGCGGACGTCCTCGAGATAGGCGCCGGGCTCGGCGCGCCCGGCTTTACCGCCGCGGCGTTCGGCGCGAGCCGGGTGGTGCTCACCGACCGCGACGGCGCGGCGGTGCGGAACCTGCGGTACAACGCGGGGAGGGGGTGCGCGCCCCCCCGCGAGCCTACACGCGCGGCAAGCTCGTTTTCGGGAGAGGCGGACGGCGAGGGCGACGAGGCGCCTTCTTCGAACGCGGCGAAAAGAGACTCGGTCGCGAAAGAAGGAGACTCGGTCGCGAACCGGCGCAGACGCATCGCCGAGCGGTGCGTCGCGGCGGCGCTCGACTGGAACGACGACGAGCCGCTCCGGGAGGCGATTCGTTTCGACGACGAGACGCGTCTCGGACGCGTCGATGTCTCGGACGTCTCGTCGAATGTATTCGACGAAAAAAACGAAACGGCGTCTTCACGCGCCTCTTCGCCGTTCGCGCTCGTCCTCGGCGCGGACGTGGTGCACGAGCGGGGCATGGGGGACGGGGTCATGCGGTGTCTCGAGGAGTTGCTGTGCCCCGAGCGCGGCGTCGCGGTGCTTTGCAACCCCGCGCCCGCGCACAGAGCGGGCGCGGCGGAGTTTCTGGAGGCGCTGAGACGTTCGGCGTTCGAGTTTTCCACGGTCGACGTCACGAGCGCGCTGCTCCGCGTCGGCATGGAGGAGGAGACGGAAGATGTCGCGCTGCAGATGGTCGCGGTGAGGAAAAGGGGGAGCGAGGGGGTCTTGCCTGACCTACGCGACGCGGGCGACGCCTGGCCGGCGTTTTGCGACTTGTAGGAGCGTTTCGTGCGCGCGACGCGAAAAAATCGTGATCCCGCGGAGAAAAATATCCGACAAACGCACAAATGAAACACCCTGGTTTCATCATCTCGGTGAAGTTTGCCTTTCGCGCACTGGCGCGACCGCAGAAGCTTCACCGAGATGAAACCGGGGATACGATGAAAGTCTACGCAGTACTACTAAATCACTTCGCAGCGCGGCGGCTGGCTCGATGCCGCCGTACGAGGCACGCCGGCCGGCGGGCTCGTTCCGGTCGAGCTTGCGGTCGAATCCTCGGTACGATGAGCGTGAGCCGCTGGACGACGGGGACAGCGGCCCGGGCAGCGACGTCACCGAGAGCGAGTGGGGATTCGAGGCGAGGCACTTGAGGGCTACGCCCGTCGAACCCGCGGAGGCGCCGCGAAGGCGAGACGCGGAGGACCGATACGACGAGCGACCGGTGACGGCGAAGGAGCAGTACAACCAGCGCGTCTCGCGCGAGACGCTGCCGCAGGAAGAAGAGCTCACGGGATGGGCGCTGACGAAAAAGTGCGTCTCCGCGACGTGTGTTGAACGAGCGGAAATCCACCTCTTCTCGACGCGAACGGACGATCCAACGGGGATCCTAAAATGAGACATTCGCGCGCCCCTCCGGACGCGCGTCGCGACGATACGAGCGCGTTCGAGTCGACTCACGCGTTCGAGACGCGTCTCCTGAGACACCAGCTCAGGGAAGCGCGCGTGCTCGCGAAGCGCGTCGCGCCGTCGCGCGCGATCCCCCCGTTCAACCACGGCCAGGAGCAAACACGCTTCGTGTCCGCTCGATCGAAACGACACGAACGAGAGACTGAAAGCCCACCGCGATTTTTTTTTCGGCACCCTCCGTTTGGCGAAAATAACTGACGCGTCGATATTCCCCCGCTTCGCTCGCGTCGTCCGCCTCTTCCACGCGACAGGAACCTGGACGACGACCCGCGCTCGTTGTTCCTGTTCCACCAGGACAGCCCCGTGCGCAAGGCGTGCGTGTGGATCAGCGAGCACCCGCGTTGGAACAACTTCATCCTCGTTTCGATCCTCGTGAACTGCTTGCTGATGGCGTTTCTGTACGAACCTCTGGACGTGAACAAGCACAAGGCGGTTCGCGACGGGTTCGACATCTTCTTCACGTTCCTGTTCATGCTGGAGATGTTCCTGAAGATCATCGCCACCGGGTTGGTGTTCGGCCCCAAGGCGTACCTGAAGGACGGCTGGAACATCATGGACGGCACCATCGTCTGGGTGTCGTTCGTGTGTTTGGATTTCATCAGCGGCGGCGTGAAGGGTCTCGGCGGCGTGCGCGCCATGCGCGGCATAAGACCGCTGCGCACGTTGTCCAAGTTCAAGAGCGGCGCGTTGTTCGTGAACACGCTCTTCACGAGCTGGGTGTACATCTGGAACGTCTTTCTGTTCCTGATGTGGTTCATCGTGCTCGCCGCGTGCGCGGGAACGGTGCTGTTCAAGGGAAACCTGCGCTCGCGGTGCGTGCTGTTGCCGGACGACCTGGTCGCGGCGGCGGGCGGCAACGCCGCGAAGGCGACGTGCCCCGACGACGCGATCCTCACCGAGGACCCCACGACGTTCCCGATCCACCTGGACCCGGCGACGGGCGACCCCACGGTGTGCGCCGTGTCGTACCAGAACTGCCCCGCGGAACACACGTGTTGCTACTATGGGAAAAGCGCGCACGTGGCCAACGGCAAGATCCGTTTCGACAACATCCTGTGGAGCGCGCTCATCACCTTCCAGGGTCTCACCGTGGACGGCTGGAACGAGGTGTGCTACGTGCTGATGGACGGTTTGGGGTGGCCGGTGCTGGTGTGGTACGCGCTGGTGGTGGTGTGCGGGGCGTTTTTCGTCATGCAGCTCCTGTCGGCGGTGATTGTCACCAGCCTGCAGACGTGCAGCGCCGAGCAGGAGCTCATCGAGCAGCTGGAGAAGGAGCGCGAGCGACGGCGCGCGGAGGCGTTCGAGCTGGAGGAGCGGGCCTTCGGCGGGAAGGGCGGGGACGCCCCGAGGGCGCTCGCCGCGGGCGCCGCGGGCGCTGCGGGCGCCGCGGGCGCGGCGGCGGTGACGGCGGGTCCTCGCGCGGCGGGGGGCGACGGCGCTCCGGGACGTCGACGCGGCGACCCCGACGTCGCGCCGCGCGAATGGACGCCCGCGACGGACTTCTGGGAGAGCGAGGCGATGCGCCCGATCCGCACTGCGTTCCGTCTGCACATCCCCGCGCTGTACGAGTTCGCGGAGACGGACGCGTTCAACAACGGGATCATGGCGATGATTGTCGCGAACACGATCGTGATGATGACGAGGCACTACCCCGAGACGGACGAGTTCGCGTTCGCCAACGCGGTGATGGAGTGGATCTTCAACGGCGTGTTTTGCCTCGAGTTTCTCGTGAAGCACCTCGGGTACGGCGTCGCGGGGTACTGGTCCGTGGGCTGGAATAGGCTGGACGGCATCATCGTGCTCTCGAGCGTGGTGGACATGATCTCGCCGTTGCTCGGCGAGAGCGTCGAGCTCGGGTTCATGAAGGCGCTCCGCGTGTTGCGCGTCATGCGCGCCGTGCGCGTGTTGAAGGCGGCGCCGGAGGCGATGGCGGTGATGAACGCCATGGTGACGTCCCTGGGCAGCATGGGCGGCTTCCTGCTCGTCTGGCTCATCTTCATGCTCATCTACGCCTTACTCGGCACGCGCCTCTACGGCGGCGCGTGCGTGTTCGAGCTGGACGAGGACGCCGGCCGTCTGAGCTTCAACACGTTCCCGCGCGCGATGCTGACGCTGTTCGTCACGGCGTCCGGCGAGGACGGCTTCGACGTGATGCACTGGACCATGGACGCCGCCGGGAACTCGGCGGCGCTCTTCATGATCTCCTGGATGATCATCTCGCAGATCATCCTCTCCCTGCTGCTCGCGCTGCTCATCGACACCTACTCGGTGGACGAGGACGAGGACGAGGAGGGCGCGGAGGGGGCGGCGAGCGGCGAGGGCGACAAGACGAACCGCGAGCTCGTCGACATGGAGGAGGCGCGAGACGTGATCCGGCGCGAGGCGTCGCTGGCGAGGCAGAAGAGCGACGTCGGCGACGTCGGCGCGGCGGACGCCGACGCCGTCTTCTCCAAGGCGCGCGGAGGCAAGTCCGGCAAGTCCGGCAAGTCCGGCAAGTCGTTCCTGAGCATGCGCAGCCTGGAGCGCGAGCGGCACCAGGAGAAGAAGCTCGCGGCGGCGCTCGAGTCCGGCGACCTCACCCCCGACGAGGTGGCGAAGAGCAAGTCGCGCCTGACGATGCTTCGCGAGCTCCGCGAGCAGCGCAAGTCGCACGAGGTGGCCATCGTGCGGCAGTGGCTGTACGATATCGGGTACGAGCGCCCCGTGAGCGGACCGGACGGCGCGCCGCCGGCGCCGGTGCTCATGACCGCGGAGCAGGAGCGCGACGCGAAGGACCGCCTTTCGCTCAAGAAACACTTCAAGCGCAAGTTCAAGCTGGGCGCGAGCGCCGCGCCTGCGACGGAGACGCGCCAGACCCCCTTCGCCGCGCTTTCGCTCGGCGCCGATTTGCGCGCCAACTTCACCGCGGAGGAGTTGGTGAGCGAGACCGAGGCGCGCGGCGAGCGGAGGTCCGCGAAAAAGACCGACCGTTCGTCTGTGGCGTCCCCGGAGTACCCCGACAACCTGTCGGATCTCGACAGCGACGAGGGCTTCGACGCGGCGCGCTTCGAGAAGCGCGCCGACGGGGGGGCTTTTTCGTCGCCCGGGGGCGCGGCGCCCCGGCGCGAGGCGCTCCAGCGGTCTTCGAGCGTGGTGAGTTCTTCGAACAAGTCGCACGTTCCGCTGGATATCCCCTGGGACGAGCTCGAGTGGGGCTATCGCGGCACGGGTTGGATCACGGTCACGGAGAACGCGTACTTCACCAACTTCATCCTGTTCGCGATCCTGTGGAGCAGTATCATGCTGGCGATGGAGTCGCCCGCCTACCCGGCGGAGGGCTCGAAGGCGGAGGAGGCGTTTTTCGGCATCGACATCGCATTCACCGTCGTGTTCACGATCGAGATGGGCATTCAGTGGGCGGCGCTGGGTTTGGGTGGGTACTTCCGCGCCACCGCGAACCAGCTCGACTTCATCATCGTCTTCACCGCGTGGCTCTCGCTGATTCTGGAGCTCTCCGGAGTGGACGCGGGCACCTTGACGGCGTTGCGGTCGCTGCGCTTGCTCCGCATCCTCCGCCCGCTGCGCGCCGTGCGCCGGCTGCCCGCGCTGCGCATGGTCGTGGACTGCACGATGAACGCGCTACCCGCGATCAAGTGGATCATGGTGCTGGGCATGTTCCTCGCGATGATTCTGGGGTTGTTCGGCATGCAGTTCTTCGGGGGGAAGCTGTGGAGCTGCCAGTTCCCCCCGGGCGTCGTCGAGAGCTTCGGCGAGCGCGCCGACGCCGCCGCCTGCGCCGCCGCCTTCGGAGAGTACGGCGACCGCACGTTGACCGCGTGCGAGAACGAGGCGGCGGCGGCGGAGCTTGGCGAACCGTTCGCGAGCGCGACGTCTCCCGTGACGCTCACCGAGTGCGCGATGCCCACGATCGTGACGAAGGCGGAGTGCGAGTTTTACAACGGCACGTGGGCGAACACGGAGTACCACTTCGATAACATCGGCCAGGCGTTGGTGGTGGTGTTCATCACGAGCACGGCGGATAACTGGCAGGACACGATGTACACCGGCATCGACTCGGTTGGCGTCGGCAAGAACCTGGTGTACGACTACAACCTGTGGAACTCGCTCTTCTACGTCATCGTCACCATGCTCTCCTGCTTCTTCTGGGCGAACATGTTCGTGAGCACGCTGGTGGACCAGTACACCAAGGCGTCCGAGGCGGAGGGCGTGCTCGCCATGAACGACGTCGCGCAGAACGCGTCGCTGCAGAAGGCGCTGCTCTTGGCGAAGCAACAGAACGCGCGGCGGAAACACTGGGTCGATCGCGAGGTGAGGGACGACTTCACGCGGGTCTGCGTGAAGATCGCGTCCAACCCGTGGTTCGGGCGGTTCATGATGGGCGTCATCATCCTCAACGGGTTTGTGTTGACGTGTCTGCACGCGGACCAACCGGGCTGGCTGGACGAGACGGATTACGTCAGCGGCGTCGTCTTCCAAACGCTGTACTGCGTCGAGGTGGTGATCCTCATGACGGCGATGACCCCTAAGGTGTACTTGGAGGATCCCTGGAACCGGTTCGACGTCGCCATCGTCATCGCCGGCGTCATCGAGCTCTCCGTCCCCGGGGACGCGCCCTGGATCGCGGTGCTGCGCACGTTCAGG
>MDSV01006227.1_pt1 | contig 11513 bp, 9 predicted proteins | sample 810851 | NCBI WGS metagenome assembly MDSV01 (sample SAMN05326640, study PRJNA326480) | marine metagenome | isolation source: seawater | place: Atlantic Ocean: North East | collected 2012 | reverse complement strand
TACGAAAGTATTAATAACCTACTTCACAAAAAAGGCTTAATGAAGCAATCATTAAGTGCAGATGAAATAGCAAAAGTTACAAGAGACAGAGCCTTTATAGCTAAATTGTGTGTGAATGCAGTTAACAGATTAGTAGGCCAAATGGGCGCAGTAGGCTTGTATGACACTAATCCTGTCCATAGATATTCCAGGGATGTAAATGCTATGGCTGCCCAGTTTGGGGCTAATTGGGATAGAAATATGTCCATTTTTGGAAAGTTTGAATTTGGAATACCTACAGGTGACAAAGTAATTGATGAGGCGCTAAAAGATAATAAATAAAATTGTAAAAACTTTCCCTAGGAAATAATTTTTTATAATTCGTACATTTTTCATTAAAAAATAAATAAAAGCATGGTTTTAATATGGATGTAAATGTTGAGCTGTATGTAAAATCTAAAGATAGGTGGCTTATAGATGCAACTTTTCCAGGTCATCAAGAATCTATTGCCGTAGATGAGGCGAAGCAACTTTCTTCTCAAAAGCATGTTCAGGCGGTTAAGGTGATTCGAGAAGTAATTGATCCAGCTTCTGGGTCCAAAAAAGAAAAAACTGTTTTTACTACTGAGCCTGAGAAGAGCGGTGACGATTATGCTGAAAAAACTTCGGAAGATGACAAAAAAGAGGAAAAGTCAGAAAAAAATTGGATGGATGAAATTCCAGATGATAAACCTAATTTAGCAGAAGTAAAAAAGAAAAAAACTAAAAATAATGTTAGCTTTCCAGGTCAAAATAATAAAAAGGGTTCGTTAATAATTAAGATGCTTGTTATTGTTATATTAAGTTGCGGTTTTGCTTCTATTATGACATTAGTATTTCAAAAGTTTGGTATAAGTCTTTATAATAAATTTGGTGTTTGATAATTATTTATAAATAAAAATAACTTTTTTCAATTTTTGTAGTAGGGAATAGTAAATGTTTGAATATGCTAGTTGGGGTATATTTATCCTTTCGTTCTTACTAAGTTATAGCATTTTAACAAAACTTTTTTTGTCTAAACAAGAGAGAAATGTTTTATCTAATTTTCTAGGTACAAAAAAAAATAATTTAAATCAAAAACAAATTAACAGAAATATTTCAAAGAAAAATAAGTTATCAAAGAAGAATGCTAAAATAAAAAGAAATAATGATAAGGATATTTTTCTTGGTGAAGACCTCTCTATTGGTGATATGGAGAGTGAAATTGAAATTACTTCAGATGAAGTTGATCCACCTGGTGACGATAAAAATGCAACACTAGAACTTATGAATTTTTTGGAAGGTTCTATTACCCACTTAGTTACAAATAATATTAATATTACTGGCAGTGACCGTTTTGGAGCAAATTTATATTTAGCTGGAGCGACCGAGGTAATAAAAGACAATGCCTCATTAAATTTTGATCAATTTCTAAAATTATTACAGAAGGTGCTTGCATTGATTGGAAACAAATCAAATGCAGCTCAAAAATTAGCAGATAATTACGAAGAATATCTGCTAGAACCTCAATATATTTCAATATTCCAAGCAGGCACAAATGCTTTAAAAAAATTTTTAGCTGGAGATGATAACGCAACAGCCCTAATAGAGTCAGCTATTAATGAATGGAGAGCTCCTAAGAAAGAAGAAAACTCTAATTCCCAAGGACCAATTGCTGTTTTGTTTACTGATATAGTGGGTTCAACAAAATTAACACAGGAGTTAGGTGATGAGGGGGCTCAGAAAGTTTTGCGTGTACATAATGCAATTGTAAGAGTGGCGCTTAAAGATTTTAGTGGTAAAGAGGTTAAGCATACTGGTGACGGGATAATGGCAAGATTTTCAAAATCTCACCAGGCAGTTGAATCTGCATTAATAATGATAAAAAGCCTTAACGCTCACAACCAAGAAAATAATGAATTAGCTCTTCATATGCGTATTGGAATTAACGCAGGAGAGCCTATTGTTGAGGAAAATGACCTTTTTGGATCAACTGTTCAGATGGCAGCTCGCATTTGTGATGCTGCTGAAACTGATAGTATATTAGTATCAAATATTGTTAGGGAATTATCCCAGGGTAAGGCTATTGTATTTGAAGAAGCTGGAAAATATGGTATGAAAGGAATTGATGGACCTGTTATACTTTATCAGCCGTTGAGAGAATAATAGCAAAAATTTTTAATTTAATTTGGAAATAGATTATGAATAATAATTCCGTAGACCTAAAAACAAATAACCTTGAGTCTTATTGGATGCCATTTACTTCCAATAGGTCATTCAAAGCAAACCCGAGAATGTTTGTCGAGTCAGAGGGGATGTACTATACATCACATGATAACAGAAAAATTCTTGATGGCGTAGCTGGGCTATGGTGTGTGAATGCAGGTCATTGTCGATCAAAAATAGTTGAGGCTGTCCAAAAACAGGTTTCCAAAATGGATTATTCTATGGCCTTTCAGATGGGGCACCCCTCTCAATTTGAATTTGCTTCAAAACTAACAGCTTTAATGCCAAATGATTTAAACCATGTTTTCTTCGCTAATTCTGGCTCAGAGGCTGTAGATACTGCGTTAAAAATAGCAATTGCTTACCAAAGAATTATTGGTCAAGCTTCAAGAACTAGGTTAGTTGGAAGAGAAAAAGGTTATCATGGAGTAGGTTTTGGGGGTATTTCTGTAGGAGGCATGGTAAATAACAGAAAGTTTTTTGGTCCATTATTATCTGGAGTTGACCATCTTCCAGCAACTTACAATTTAGAAAAGAACGCATTTTCTCGAGGTCAACCTCAATGGGGTTCTCATTGGGCAGACGAACTAGAAAAAATTGTGACTTTACATGATGCCTCCACAATTGCAGCAGTTATAGTTGAACCTGTATCTGGTTCAGCGGGAGTTATTGTCCCACCTATTGGGTATTTGAAGAAATTAAGAGAAATATGTACTAAACACGGAATTCTTCTAATTTTTGATGAGGTCATTACAGGTTTTGGTAGATTGGGAAAACCTTTTGGCAGTGAATATTTTGATGTAGTTCCAGATATGATTACCTCAGCCAAAGGTTTAACAAATGGAACTGTTCCGATGAGCGCTGTTTTTGTTAAATCAAAGATATATGACGCCTTTATGGATAATTCTGGTGAGGGAGCTATTGAGTTATTTCATGGATACACATATTCGGGACATCCTTTGGCATGTGCAGCTGGGCTTGCTACGCTAGAAGTTTATAAAGAAGAAGATTTATTTGAGAGAGCTTCTTCGCTTGCCGGATATTGGGAAGATGTTGCTCATTCTCTTAAAGGCTATCCTTTTGTTAAAGACATTAGGAACTTAGGAATAATAGCTGGAGTTGAATTAGAGTCTAGGCCAGGTATGCCTGGCGCAAGAGCAAATGATGTTTTTGCAAAATGTTATGATGAAGGGGTATTAGTAAGGGTTACTGGAGATACTATTGCTTTGTCTCCTCCATTGATAATTGAAAAAAATGAAATAGATCGTTTGTTTCAGACAATTGGTGAAGTTTTAAAAAAGGTGAATTAAGAAATGTTAATAGGGGTTCCAAAAGAGACTAAAACACATGAATACAGAGTGGGTATGACTCCTTCAAGTGTTAGAGAGGCCGTGTCAAAAGGGCATTCAGTGATCTTAGAAACGAATGCTGCATTTAAAATAGGGATTTCAGATCAAGACTATCTTGATTCGGGTGCTAAAATTGCAAATAGCGCAGAGGAAGTATGGGAAAAATCTGAATTGATTATCAAAGTAAAAGAACCTCAAAAATCTGAGTATCGTCTTTTAAGAGATCGGCAATTGCTCTTCACTTATCTACATTTAGCCCCTGACCCTCTCCAAGCTAATGCATTAATTGAGTCAGGTTGTTCCGCTATAGCCTATGAGACAGTTACTGACAATTCTGGAGGTTTGCCGCTATTAGCTCCAATGAGTATGGTGGCTGGTAGAATGTCAGTTCAGTGTGGAGCTCATTTTCTAGAGATTTCTCAGGGAGGAAGAGGTCAATTATTAGGTGGTGTGCCTGGCGTTCCTCCAGCAAAGGTAATAATTTTTGGTGGCGGCATTGTTGGAACTAATGCTGCCAAAATGGCTGTTGGATTGGGTGCAGATGTATATATTTTTGATTTAAACCCAAGTAGATTATCAGAGCTAGATCAAATCTTTGGAACTTCGGTAACAACTTTATATCCTACAATTGATATAATTGAGGAAAAAGTTTTACAAGCTGATTTAATAATTGGAGCGGTTCTAATACCAGGAGCTTCAGCGCCCTGTGTAGTTAGTGAAAAATTAGTAAAAAAAATGAATAGTGGTAGTGTGATGGTTGATGTTTCTATAGATCAAGGTGGATGTTTTGAAACAAGTAAAGGCACGACTCATGCCGAACCATCTTATACTTTACACGATGTGGTTCATTACTGTGTCACTAATATGCCTGGAGCTGTTGCTAGAACCTCAACTTATGCTTTAAATAACTCAACTCTTCCGTTTATTTTGAATTTAGCAGATAAAGGCTTTAAAAAAGCACTAAAAGATGACGTTAATTTAGCAAACGGTTTAAATGTTCATTCTGGAAAAATTACAAATAAGCCAGTAGCTGATGCGCTTGGTTTGCCCTATCAGACAGTTGATAGTTATTTAAATTAATTTTCCCGGATTAAGAATATTTTTGGGGTCAAATATTTTTTTGATTTTCCGCATAAGTTCAATTTCTAATTCGTCTTTGTAATTAATAATTGTATCCTTTTTTAAAAGTCCAATTCCATGTTCAGCGCTGATAGATCCATCGTATTTTTTTACTGTGTCAAAAACTACTTTATTAATATCTTCTGTAAAATTTAAGAACTTTGCATCGTCAAATCTCTCTGGGCTTGAGAAATTAAGATGAATATTTCCATCTCCCACATGGCCAAAGACGCAGGGTCTTATGCCTTTAATTAATTTTCGAAGGTTATTCAATACTTCATCTAAAAAATTTGGGATATATTTTATAGGAACAGAAATGTCATGTTTAATACTTGCTCCTTCGTATGTTTGTGCGTAAGGGATTGACTCCCTTATGCGCCATAACTTTTCTCTTTCAGATTGGTTTTTCGCAATAACACCATCAATAATATTATCGTTAGTTATTTTTTCTATCAAAAAATCTTGAAAATTTTCAAAAATTGTGTTGTTGCTTTGGGGAATTTCTATATCAATAAGAATATACCAGGGATATTTTTTGTCAAAAGGATCATCTGTATTTGGAATATGTTTCAAGGTCAATCCAAGAGAAAATTCTGAAAAAAATTCAAAAGCACTCAAATTATTTGAAAAAATATTTTTTGTTTCTTCCATTAACTCTATAGCTGACTTAATAGTATTAACAGATATTATTGCTGTCCTAATTTCTTTAGGAAGTGGAAAAAGTTTTAAAGATACTGCAGTGATTATGCCTAGAGTACCTTCTGACCCCACAAACAGTTGATTTAGGTTGTAGCCAGAATTATCTTTTCTTAAAGTTTTTAAACCATTTATTATTTTACCGTTCGCTAAAACAACCTCAAGACCTAACACTAAGTCTCTTGTGTTCCCATATTTTATAACGTGGACCCCCCCTGCGTTTGTTGCCAGATTTCCTCCAATTTGACAGGTCCCTTCTGATGCTAAGCTTAAAGGAAAAAATTTGTTAATTGATTTTGCAAGTTTCTGCACATTATCAAGTGTTGTTCCAGCTTCTATAGTAATAACAGAATCAGACTCAGATATTGCTCTTACTTTATTTATTTTTTCAAGACTAATTAAGATTTCATCATATTTTCCACATACAGTTCCTCCCACTAAGCCTGTGTTACCTCCTTGAGGAACAACAGGTATACTGTTTCTAGAGCAATATTTTAGAATTTTGGCGACTGTATTAGTATTCTTTGGTTTAAGAATTATAGGTGAAAAGCTTTTAAAGAGTCCCCTTTGTTCAGAAAGGTATTGTTTTTTTTCATTAGAGTCTTCGGTCCAACCTGAATCCCCACACATAAATTTTAATTCTTGTAAATCTTTATTTGATAAACCTTTTATTTTCTCTTCCATTTAGGATGCACCTCTCTTAAGTCTATCATTTATTGCTTTTCCCATTCCAAAATTTGGTATATTAGAAACAGCAATTTTTTTTATATTAAGTTTCTCTAATTCATGTAACATTGAAAATAAATTGTAGGCTGCTTCTTCTAAGTTACCTCTCTCGCTCAAGTTAAGTGTTTTTAATGCACCTTTTGGATAATCATTTCCAAATGCTAAAAGTCCTTCATTTTTAAATACTTTTTTTGCATTTAACCGAAGTGGAATTGAAGGGGCATAATGTTTTTTTATCATTCCTGGCGAGATTAATTTATTTTTTTTATTTGTAACAAGTTTTTTTCCAATTACTTTCTCAATTTCCTCTTTAGTTATTGCTCCGTGCCGAAGAAGATGGACATGTCTTCTTTCAACTAATACTACTGTAGACTCTATTCCTTTTATAGAGCTTCCGTCGTCAATAATTAAATTAATTTTTTTTCCAATTTTTTCATTTACATGTATAGCGTTAGTAGGGCTTAATTTGCCAGATGGGTTTGCGCTTGGTCCGGCAATTGGTCTATTCAAAAGTTTTATAAGTTTTCTTGTTGTTCTATTTTTTGGGACTCTTAATGCAACAGTTTTATGACCCGATGTTACCAGAGCTGAAATATTAGCAGAATCCAGTTTTGGAAGAACCATTGTTAATGGTCCCGGCCAAAAATATTTGGCCAGTTTTTCGCTAGTTTCATCAAAATAACCAATTTTCCTAGCGCTTAGTTTGCTATGACAATGAACAATTAAAGGATTAAAAAGAGGCCTTTTTTTCACTCTAAATATTTTCATAACAGCCATGTCAGATGTAGCATCTGCACCAAGGCCATAGACCGTTTCTGTTGGAAAAACGACTAATTCTTCGCTTTTTAGTAAACTTACTGCTTTTTTTAAGCTACTCACTGATGGTCTTAGTACGGGCATATTTACTCTTAACTATATGAAAAATATAAATAAAACCTAAAATTTGGTTTTGCAATCATGTTATGTTGCACTCATATTTAGCATGATTTATCCTATATAGTAATTAGTAATTATTATGTATCAATTTTCAGCTTAAAAAGGTTTGATATGCCAAATTATACTCCTCCGGTTAATGAGGTTTTATTTACTCTCAAAGAGATGACTTCTTTTGATAGTCTAGTCTCCCTCGAAAAATATCAAAATGTTTCAGACGACCTTATTGAAGCAATATTAAATGAAGCAGGGAAATTAGCCTCTGGCCCCATTGCGGATATTAATCAGATTGGCGATAAAAAAGGTTCAGTTTTAAATGGTGATTCAGTAGAAACTCCTCCCGGATTTATAGATGCCTATAAGAAATATGTTGAAGGTGGATGGAATGGAATAAGTGTCCCAGAAGAGATTGGGGGACAGAATATGCCTTTTGTTCTTGGTTTAGCAGTAAATGAATTTTTTACTTCAGCCAATATGGCTTTCAGTCTTTGTCCACTTTTAACATCTGGTGCTATTGAAGCATTATCTAAACATGCATCTAAGGAAATAAAAGATAAATATTTATCAAAACTTGTCTCAGGTGAATGGACCGGCACAATGAATTTGACTGAGCCTCACGCTGGCTCAGATGTTGGAGCTTTAACTACTAAAGCTGTGCCCAATGGTGATGGAAGTTATAATATTTTTGGAACTAAAATTTATATAACTTATGGCGATCATGATCTATCAGAAAATATTGTCCATTTAGTATTGGCAAGAACACCAGACAGCCCACCTGGGACAAAGGGGATCTCTTTATTTGTTGTTCCAAAGAATATCGTGAATGATAAAGGTGATTTGATTGAAAGAAACGATTTGAAATGCACTTCTTTGGAAAAAAAACTTGGAATTCATGCAAGCCCAACTGCAGTAATGCTGTATGGTGAGAAGCAGGGCGCTAAGGGATGGTTAATTGGTGAAGAAAATAAAGGAATGAGATGTATGTTCACAATGATGAATCATGCTAGAATAGGTGTTGGAGTTGAGGGGCTTGCTATAGCTGAAAGGTCTTATCAACAGGCTGTGGATTATGCATTTTCTCGAAAGCAGGGGAAAAGACCAATATCTGTCTCAAGTGATTATGTGCCAATTATCGAACACCCCGATGTTAAAAGGATGATCCTCGATATGAAGTCTAAAATTGATGCTATGAGAGCGTTAATTTTGAATACTGGTGTATATTATGACCTCGGAAAAATTCATACAGATCCAGATTTGAAAACTTTATATAATGAACTTGCAGATTTACTTACTCCAGTTGTTAAAAGTTGGTGTACTGAATTAGGTTTTATGTGCGCTTCAACTGGTGTGCAAGTGCATGGTGGAATGGGTTTCATTGAAGAAACTGGTGCAGCACAGCATCTAAGAGATGCAAGAATTGCTCCCATATATGAAGGAACCAATGGAATACAAGCTTTAGACTTAGTATTTAGAAAATTAACTCAATCTGGATGTTTAGCTTTGAACCATCTTAAAGAACAAATTCAAAATCAGGTTAAAGAATTAAGGATTAATGAAGACAAGAACTTAAATATAATATCAGAGTTACTTGAACAGTCAATTAAGTCCTTTAGTTCTATGACTGAGTGGATGGTAGAACAAACCGATCAAAATTATGATGCAGCTGCCTCAAGTGCAACTTTATATTTAGAATTATTTGGATATTTGCTTGGAGGTTTTTATTTATCAAAAGGAGCTCTTTCTTCTTACAAAAAATTAGGAAGAGAAAAACAAAATAATATTTTTTATCAAAACAAAATTAGCTCAGCAAGATTTTTTTCCGAGCAATACTTACCGAAAGTAATTTATTCTTTAACATCAATAAAAGCAGGTTGTGAGGCGCTGGAAAGTGTTGACTTTAAAAGTTTGGGATCTTAATGATGGCTGACGAAATAAAACTTATAATTAATAATGCTATTGGATTAGTTAAATTTAATAGGCCTGACTCTTTGAATTCCATGAATGAAAATTTTGGAGAGTGCCTGATAAAAATTAGCCAAGATATAAAGGCAAATAATTCGCTCAGGTGTATTGTTTTTGAGGGTGAGGGTGATCATTTTTGTGCTGGAGGTGATATTAAGATGTTTGGACAACTTTTATCTTTATCACCAGAAAAAAGAAGATCTCATTTCCAGCGTTTTTTGAGTCAGTTACATATGGCTATCCTAAATTTCATTAATTTACCCATACCAATTGTTGCTAAAGTCAGGGGTGCTGCTGCTGGTTTTGGTTTAAGTTTGGTTCTATGTGCAGATATAGCGCTAGCTTCTAGTGATGCAAAATTTACACTTGCTTATAATCACATAGGGTTGAGTCCTGATGGTGGATCAACTTTTTTTCTGCCTCGATTGTTGGGAATTAAAAAAGCTAAAGAACTTGCCTTTTTAGGAAATAAATTTGATTCAGAAGAAGCATTGCAATTTGGGATAATAAATAGAGTCTTCAGTTCAGAGAGTTTTGAAGATGAATCAGATAAGATTATAAATCAGATATCTAATGGTCCCACAAAAGCATTAGGACTTGCGAAAAGGCTAATTAATCAATCTCTTTATAACAACCCTGTAAATCAATTAGAAAGTGAAACTGAGTTTTTTTCATTAAGTGCAACCACTTATGATTTTGAAGAAGGGGTAAGAAGTTTTTTAGAAAAACGCCCCCCTAAATTTAAAGGAAATTAAAAATTATTTTAATGGGAGAAAAAAATGCTCTGGACTAAAAAATACCCAAAAGATGTTAACTGGGATACTGATATAAAAGGTAAGCCTCTAACTACAATTTTAGATAATACAGTTGAGCAATATGGAAATCGCCCCTGTATTGATTTTTTAGGAAAAGAATTTACATATAAAAAAATCTCTCAAATGGTTGACAAAGCAGCTCTTGGTTTTCAGAAGTTAGGTGTGCAGAAAGGAACTAAAGTTGGTCTTTTCCTTCCAAATTCCCCTCATTTTGTTATTTCTTACTTTGGTATTTTAAAGGCTGGAGGTGTTGTAGTAAATTTTAGTCCCTTATATGCGGAAAATGAAATTATTCACCAGTTAGAAGATTCCGATACCGATATAATGGTAACACTTAGTCTGAAAGTATTATTTCCCAAAATATATGTTTTATTAAACAAAACTAGATTAAAGAAAATTATTGTTGGCACATTTGCTGAAGTAATTCCTTTCCCAAAAAATATTCTTTTTCCTTTATTAAAGGCTAAAGATATAGCTAAAATACCCCAATCACCAGATATTATAAATTTTTCAGAACTTCTAAATAATGATGGTGATTTCAAAAAAGTTGATATAGATCCAGATGAAGATATTGCTGTTCTGCAATATACAGGTGGTACGACAGGTGTTTCTAAGGGAGCAATGCTAACTCACTCAAATCTTTATGCAAATTTGCTACAGGAACGTTTATGGTTTCCCGGCTTTAAAATGGGGGAAGAGAGTGTAATGGCTGTTTTGCCTTTTTTTCATGTGTTTGCAATGACTGTTGTAATGAACATGTCAATTCAAATGGGAGCTAAAATGATTTTACACCCACGTTTTGAATTGGTTCCGGTGCTAAAGGATATCCATTCAAAAAAAGCTACATTTTTAGCTGGTGTTCCAACCATGTATAATGCAATTTTGAATTATTCAAATATTTCAAAATATGATTTAAGTTCTATCAAAGCATGTTTGTCAGGGGGTGCTCCGCTTCCATTAGATGTTAAAAAAGGATTTGAAAAAATTACTGGCTGCACTTTAGTTGAAGGTTATGGTCTAACAGAAACCTCTCCAGTAGCATGTGCTAATCCAATCAATGGTGAAAATAAGGAAAACTCGGTAGGACTTCCAATGCCAAAAACTTCAATTTTCATAACAGATAGGGATGACCCAAACAGAATTCTTGATCAAGGAGAAATAGGGGAAATTTGTATATCTGGCCCTCAAGTAATGAAAGGGTATTGGAAAAAACCAGATGTGACAAAAGAAACAATAATTGATAACAGGTTTAGATCAGGGGACGTAGGATATTTAGATGAAGATGGTTATACTTTTATTATTGATAGGATTAAAGATTTAGTTTTGGTGAATGGTTTTAATGTTTATCCTAGAAATGTTGAAGAAGGTATTTATCTTCATCCTTCTGTTGCAGAGGTAACAGTGATCGGTATTCCTGATAAAGAATCTGGGGAAGCTGTTAAGGCATTTGTAAAGCTTCAAGAAGGGAAAAAATTAAAATCTAATGAATTGATTGAATTTATTAAAGATAAAGTTAGTAAAATTGAGGTTCCTAAATATATTGAATTTAGAGATGAGCTTCCTAAGACTATGATTGGAAAATTATCAAAAAAAGAGTTAGTCGCTGAAGAAATAAACAAACAAGAAAATAATTAAATTTGAATAAAATTCTATAATTTATGTTTTTTGTATGAAAAATAATTAACTATAG
>MDSV01001297.1_pt1 | contig 11513 bp, 13 predicted proteins | sample 810851 | NCBI WGS metagenome assembly MDSV01 (sample SAMN05326640, study PRJNA326480) | marine metagenome | isolation source: seawater | place: Atlantic Ocean: North East | collected 2012 | reverse complement strand
TGAAAAACATTTAAATAATAAAAGACTGACAACAGTATTTATTGGTGATGGTTCAGCAGAAGAAGGCTCATTTTATGAGACAATTAATTTAGCAGGTCTTTATAAGCTGCCGTTATTAGTTGTTATAGAGGACAACAAATATGCGGTTGAAAGTGATAATATTAAAAGGAAAGTTGCCGGTTATAATCTAAAAGGTTTGATTAAAAAAGGATTTAATACTCTGTATAAAAGAATTGATGGCCAAAATTTTTCAAAAGTATTTAAAGCCACCAATCAAATGAGGCAAGAAATATTAAAAAAAAATTGTGTAGGTGTCTTGCATTTAGATTGTCTAAGATTTGCAAAACATAGTGGTCATGAAATTAGCTTCAAAGATCAAAATGCAAAATATAGGAAAAAAGAATTTCTTGAAATTCAAAAAAAAGATCCTTTAAATATAATTAAAAAAGACTTGCTTAAACTTGGTTTAAAAGAAAAACAAATTATTACGTTTGAAAATATAATTAAAAAAAAATATAACACTGTTTTTTATAAAGTATTTAAATCAATCAAATTGAGAAAAATTTAATGAAATTTAGCGAAGCAATCAAATTTTCAACTCTACGAGCTTTAAAAGAAAATAAAAAATTTATTTTATTTGGGTTGGAAGTCACTAATGAAGGTGTAGGTTTTATTGAAAAATTTCCAAAACAAGTTTTTGAAACACCTGTTTCGGAATTATCAAGTACAGGTCTCGTTGTTGGTATGGCTACAAGGGGTTTTAAACCAACTATTGTATATGGAAGAGTTGAGTTTGCTTTACTTGCATTCGATCAAATTTTAACTCAAGCAGGAAGGTGGAATTATATGTTTGGAGGAAATTATCCTTGCCCAGCAAAATTTCGAATTCAGATCGGTAGACAATGGGGGAATGGACCACAACATACAGCTAATTACCATACCGCAATGATGCAATGCAGTGAAATTGATATCTTTATACCATCAACCCCTTCCGAAGCCTATAAACAAAATCTTTACATGTCAAAATCAAACTTACCATCAATTTTACTCGAGCATAGATACTTAAACCTGCTTGAGGAGGAATTTAAAATTCCAAAGAATATTAAAAAGATTGATACAACTAAAATTTTTGACTCAAAAAAAAAAGATATTCTATTCATTACATATGCTGAAACATTGCCAATAGCACTTCAGGCAAGAAAAATACTTCAAAAAAAAAATATTTTTGCAAGTATAATTAATTTTTCATATTTTCCTGCCAAAAAAAGATTTTTAAAAAAAGATTTAAAATATATCAATAAATTTAAAAAAATTTTACTAATAGATGGCTCATTATTTGAATTTGGAGTTTTAAGTGGAGTTTGTTCTGAAATTGCAATTAAACTGAAAAATAAAGAAATACATAAAGTTTCATCAAATTATTCTCCAGCCCCCTCATCACCAAAATTGATGAAAAGACATTACGTAAACAAAAATGATATAATTTTAAAGATAAATAAGATTTTTAATTTAAAAATCAAAATTAAAAAGATTAGTTTTGAAGAGTCTGTTCTTTGGCCAAATATCGATCTAAAAAAATTTAAGTAATTTTCAAATGAAAAAAAAAATTTCATTGATAATACCTTTTTATAATGAGGAGAAAGAATTAAAAAAAATTTTTGAAGATATCTCTAAATTTGAAAAAAGTAATAAATTGATAGATGAGTATATATTCATTGATGACTGTTCTTCTGACGCTTCGAATCTAATTTGCAGAAATTTTATAAAATCAAATAGATCAAATTTAAAAAAGAAGTTGTTTTTATTTAAAAATAAAAAAAATTTTGGATGGGCAAAAACACTCAAAAGAGGATACAATTTATCCAGAAATGATTATTGCTTATATATACCAGGTGATGGTGAGGCAAAAATATGTCAATTTTTAAAAAAAAATATAATAAAAAAAATTAATTTTAGTAATGACCTTATTATTTTTCAAAGAGAGAAAATGTCTTCAAGACCCTTTGTGAGAATAATTTTATCTAAAATATATAAATTTTTATTATATTTGCTTTTTCCGATTAAAATTATTGATCTAAATGGACTATTAATGATTAAGAAAAAAAAGGTTAAAAAATTAAATCTATTTTCAAATTCTTTCTTTATAAGTGCAGAAATAATAATTAAAAGTTTTCTTTTAGGTTTGAAAATTGACAGTAGTCAAAGTTTTATTCTTATGCAGAAAAAAAAATATAAATCGACTTCATTGAATATTAAACAATGTAAATTAGTTTTCATAGATTTATTAAAACTTATTTATTACTCTTTGAATTTTAGGTTTAATAAATTCAAAAAAAACATAAATAATTAAAATTAGGTAAAAAGGAACAACATGCCTTGTATAAACCATACCTACAAAAAAGGGGAAAAAGTAACTTATAAAAAATAACACTAAAAAAATTTCTTTTTTGCCAAAATTATTTTCAAAAATTTTTTTGATAAAAATAAATCCAGCAAAATAGAGGAAAATTAAATTCAATATATTCGAATATCTCAATTTTTTATAATCTTCATCAGAAGCAAGCTTAGCATCTTTTTTTATATTAAAAAAAATTATTTTTAATTTTTTTATAAAAGATAACATGAATTCTTTTTTATTATCTTTTATATAACTTGTTGTATAGTTTTTAAAATATTTATCAATTTCAAACTCATTATTAAATTTTTTGTATTCTTCCCGATGTTTATCTAAAATATAAGGATACAATGTATCAGGATTTATATAGGGGTAAGTTGAGTTAAATTTATCATTATTTACAGATGCTAAAGTTATTCCACCTATAGAAACAAGTGATATAGGAGAAATAATTTTGTTTGTTTTTATAAAAGCATAAGAAGACCATAAAATATAACATAAAAATATTGCTATAAATGGAGTCTTTTTTTTTTCAATTATCAAAATATAAAATACAATTGTGTAAATAAAAAAGCAAAGTGAGCCTTTAATAAAAAAAAGACAGATAAGAATTAATGAAATTATATTAATCCTATGTTTTAAATCAGAGATAAAAACAATAAACAATGATAGAACAAAATAGGTTATATACCCTTCCTCTGGGACAATCATAAACAATATTTGAGTGTTAAAAGGTATAGCCAAAATAAGAGAAACAAGCACCATTATTAAAAAATTATCTTTAATAGTTTTTTTTATTAAAAATAATAATATTGAAAATAATATAAGATTTTTAACCAATATTATTAAAAAGTACTTTTGACTAATAAAACTGTATATGAAATATAAAATATATGGAACGAAAGGCAATCTTCCAACAAAAAAATCTATTTCGATATCAAAAAAATTTGAATAATATCCTCTATTCGCAACTAAATTATCTACTATGTCAGCATAAGCATGGGTTAATTGTGAAATAATTAAATTGCCATCTTGATCAATATAGTTTGGATATTTCTGTATAAATAGATGATAAAAAATAAAATTTAATATTATAAATGAAAAAATTATTAGTGAATAAAAAAAGAAACTATTATTAATTAATTTTCTAATTAAATACATCTAATATTTTTTCTTAAACTATTTTTTTTAAAATCATATACAAAAAAATTATTAGCTTCCCCTTTAAGCTTGATATTATAATAGTATTTTTCTTAAGAACAATTGTTTTGGAATCAATTAGTCTTTCAAATCTTTTTTTTAAAATTATTTGATCATTATACTTATTAGATAGTTTTTTATATGATAACCCTTTATTGTTATCATAAAGAATATTCAAAATTTTAAATCTAATAGAACTTTTTGGGGTATAAATTATTATAGATAATACATAAATTATATTCAGTAACCCGAATAATGAAAATAAAAATAAATTATTAAAATCTGTATATTGAATACTTAAAATAAAAAAAATTACCAAAGTTAAGATGAATGAAAAAGTTATTGATTTTAAAAATTTTAATTTTAAACAAAAAATAAAATAAAATACCAGATAGATTATGGAGCTAAAAAGTAATATAAAAAATTCATTTATAAAATTACTATCCATTGTCTTTATTTCTCTGCATTTTTTCAAGATTTACAAAAAAACTAACTAGCAAATTTTTTTCGTTTTCAAGATATATTTTATTTTTTTTTATAATGATATATCTCTTTTTTTTTAGATCATTAAATCTTGACTTAAAAAAATTATTTTTTTTAAAAGTATCAAAAACTTTTTTTTTATTCACTTTTTTATTCTTTTTTATTTGGTATAAGATATTTAGACTGGGACTTCCTTCAAACATCATTATCATAGTAAATGTATAAGTACCTAATGTGCTTATAAATATCGAGAAATAAAAAATTATTTCAAAAAAATTATAAAAGGATTTAATAAATAGTATGAAAAAAATAATGAAAATAACAAGAAAAATAAGTAATTCAATAACAAAAATTTTTCTTTTAAAAAATTTTAAAACTAAAAGATTTATCAATATCGATGTGATTATTGATATAAACAAAAATATTATCTTATCTTCCATCAAAGTTCTTAATTAAATTATTTTAATCTTGTTTATTTTAAAGCAAATTCTAAATGTCTTAAAAAAATCTTTTTATTTAATGAGTAGCTATTACCCATAGTTTCTACTGAGTAAACACCTGCAAAAGATCCTAATAAAAGTGCCAAATCACTAGGTGTTCCAACTTTTATCAACATTGAAAGAATTGAAAGCATTGCGTCACCTGCTCCAACTTTATCGATAACTATATTTGCAAAAGCTGGACACTCAATAATATTCTTATCTTTATTATTAAATATTATCGCTCCATTTTTTCCCCGGGTAACAATTAAATTTTTTGTCTTAATTTTTTTTTGCAATTTCAAAGATAAAGATTTTATGTCCTCATTTTTGTTTCGCATTTCGTGTCTTACTTCTGTCTCATTAATAATAGTGGCATCAATATTCTTATAATTTTGTAAACTGTGATAACCAATATTTGATGCATTAATTTGAGCGTTTAGAGTGACAAATTTTTTTGCTTTGCTAATTTTTTTTGCTGAGGTTTCAGATATAAATCCATGGCCATAATCTGATACAATAATTAAATCAAAATTCTTAATATTTTTATCAATATATTTTTTAATTTTGGCATCTTCTTTTGGGCTAAAAATATCATCATTGATTGAATAAATCCCAAAAAGTTTTGTTTTGTTAACATTGTCTAAAAATCTTTTTTTTAAAATTGTGGGGCTTTTACTTTTTTTAAAAAAAAAAGTTTTTATCTTTTTATTTAATTTTTTTTGAATAAAATTTTTATATTCATTTTTTTCACCAACTACACTAATCAATTTAATTTTTTTTGAAAAATCAGCTAAATGATTTGCGATTGCAGCTGCACCACCCAAGTAATTTTCTGAATTAATATCTTTCATAGCCAAATATGGTTCTTTTCCTGATTTACCTAAAGCTTCACAAAAATTATATTGATCTATTATTGTCTCGCCTATCACAAGAACTTTAAGCTTACTAATCTTTTTAAAAACTTCTTCTATATAGTCCAAGGAATATTTTTTTGAAATAGATCTTAAAAATTCTAATTGATCACCAATATAAGAAAAATTATCATTGATTATATTACTTGAGCTAAATGTTTCTTCATGAGTAAATACGATTTTACCACCAAATTTTTTAATTAATTGTGTCTCAAAGTTTATTTTACCAGTTTTGTCATTTTTAGAATTTTTATAATCTTGACCTTTAACATAAATATCCGGTTTAATAAGTTTAATAAGATTAGTGGCACTAGGAAAATTACTTAAACAAACGAAATCTACACTTTCTAACTCAGATAAGAATTCTAATCTTTTTTTTTGATTGAAAATTGGTCTATTTGAACCTTTGTTAACAAATTTATCAGAAGTCACAGTAACAATTAATATATCTCCCTGGTCTTTTGCTTTTTTTAAATGTTTTATATGACCGATATGAACAATGTCAAAAACTCCATGACAATGAACAATCTTTAATTTTTTTTTTTTAAGCTCAGATACTTTTTTTTTAATCTCTTCTATTTTTAAAAGTTTATTTTTCATTTAAGATATTTAAACCAATCTTTTGTTGCAATTGCAATTTTTTTTGGTGTCCACACTGGTGCAGATTTCCAATAATCTAAATTTTCTAATAATAATTTAATCCCTTTTTCAATCTTAATTTTAGGTTTCCATTTTAATTTCTTTTTAACTTTACTAATATCAGCAAATGTAATTTCTGGTTCACCTGGTCTTTTTGGAATTTTTACTTTTTTTCCTTTAAGAAGTTTTACTATATAGTTTATGCTTACAGTTCTCCCACTTCCAATGTTAAATATTTCTTGAGTTAAATTTGACTTTGACGATTTTATTAAAACTTCAACAATATCTGAAATATATGTAAAATCTCTAGTTTGTTCCCCATTTCCAACAACAGTATAAGGCTGAGAAAATATTTTTTGAGCTAAAAAAATACCAAACATAGCGCCGTAAGTCCCTGATGTTCTAGATCTTGGACCGTAAACATTAAATAATCTTAAAGAAATACTTTTGATTTTATATACTTTTGACCAATGTAAAATAATTTGTTCTCCTAAATATTTTGTTAATGCGTAAGGATATTCGGGATTAATTTTTTCTTCTTCTTTTGTGGGTGTTTTTTCTGCAATGCCATAACAAGAGGAAGATGCTGTATAAATTATTTTTTTTACTTTATATTTGATACAACTTGAAATTACATTAAATGAACCAGTCACATTAGAGTTATAATAATTTTTGGGATTTTGAATGCTCGGCACAATATCTGCTAAGGCAGCACAATGAAAAACAGTATTAATATCTTTAAAATATTTGTCTATTTGCTTTATATTTGAAATATCTGCCTTATAAAATTTACATTTATTTTTAAAGTGTTTAATATTTTCTAACCTTCCAGTAGATAAATTGTCAATAATTAGCACTTCATAACCTAATCTAATTAACTTCTCAGCTAAGTGACTTCCTATAAAGCCACATCCTCCAGTCACTAAAACTTTTTTCATTTTAGATAATAAATTTTTCTTAATATTAGTTTCAAAATTAGATAGATTATTTCGTCTCTCATTTTTTTATTTCACTTATAATGTCCACCAGTGATAATAGCCAATATTGATGAGTATTTTCAATAAAATTAAAAGATCTTGAATTGACAATAAAGTTTAAACTTCCACATTTTGATAATTTATTTTTTCCAAAAAAACCAGTAAATGTTACTAGAGGATTTTTTCTCAACTTTGCAAATTTTGCAGCATTAATCATGTTTAGAGATTTACCACTCGCAGAAATTAAAATAATTAAATCTCCCCTATCAGCATAAAATCTCAAAGCTTCTTTGACCCAATTTTGGTATCCGTAATCATTTGAAAAACAAGTTAGTAAATCACTTTCATTAAAATTAATACATCTTATCCCATTATTTTTGGTCATATCCACACTGAAATGACTTGCGATTGCCGCACTTCCTCCATTACCCACGATAATTATTTTTTTTTTTATCTTTTTAGTGTTAATAATTAATTTATATAATTTCTTTATCTTTTTTTGAACATTAACGTCGATATTTGAAATCTCTAAAAATTTTTTATTATAATTTTCTAGGTATTTTTCAATTTTATCCATAAAGTTTTTTTAAACGAAACAAATTATTTTCTTCTTATCAAATTTTCATTAAATAATATCTTTTAAAATATCTTTTTTAATTCTCTTTTTATTTAATAAACCCTCTATTTTCATTATTTTCTGATAAAAATTCTTATCATCCAATTCTTCATTACATTTCATTATTCTAGAATATGATGTTTTAATTAAATTTTTTCCTAAAGAAACTTTCTCATATAATTTTTCACCCTTTTTTTGCTAAATCACACGCAATAGAAAATCCAATTCCAGTAGCACCTCCAGTGACTATTGTAACTTTATTTTTAATTCCCAGTTTCATTTGTGCACTATTAACATATAGTTATATTTTTTATAAATCTTAATTTCTTTTAAAATCGAATCATAATTTGTACAAAGATTTCTATTATACATACAGTATCCATTAATAGGACTGTAAAATTTAACATTGTTTAGTTTATATTCTTTATATTTCGGCATTTCATTGTTGATTTTTAATGAATAATATTTTGGCCAAGGATAATTAAAGTATGCATTATCATTATTAAAAATTCTTAAAGAATTTTTGGAAAAAAAGATAATTAAAAAAAGTGCCAGTAATATGTTTGTTGTTTTTTTTAAATTTAAATGAGAAAAGTTTTTATAAAATATTATTGCAAATATAAAAGATATAAATGAAATAATATATGAATATCCATATCTATAAATAGGGGACTTTAAAAACCAAATTAAAATTAAAACACCTATTAATACTAGAAGTTTAAGGTTAATTTTATCTACTGAAAAGGTATTATAGTTTTTATTTTTATAAATAACTCTTAAAAAACAAAATAAAATTAAATTGAATAAAATATAAGGAGTTAATAAACTAATTATTAATTTTAAATGTTTAACAGACCAATAACTTAACCATCTAAAATTTTGAAGGTATTCTTCGTTAGAAAGAGATTTTTCGTCATTGCCAATCGAACTTCTATACTCAGGCCATGCTTTTGCCCAAACTTCACTATCTGAAGAAACCTTTATTACCTGATCAATATTTGTCCAACTTAAATTTTTAAAACATAATGATTTTATAGGGTAAATTAAACATCCTGAAACAATTAAACTTTTTATCATCCACAAAACAAAAAAAGTTATACAAAAATAAAATTTTCTATTTTTTAAAATTTCTTTTATTTTTATTTTAAAAACGAATGGTATTAATAATAAAAATGATAATAGCATTGTTGTTTTATTAAGTGCAATAAATACAGCTATAATCAACCAATAAAGAAAATCATTTATATTAAATTTTTTGTTTTTCAGAATTTCTGAAACTAAAAAGAAAAAAATAAAATGTGCAGATGCGTCGTTTCCATACTCACTATAACGTATCATTTTATAAAATATATAAATTGAAATGAATAAAATATAAAAGAAATGTAAATTATAAATTTTAGATTTATTGTAATTATATAAATAGGATAAAAAATTTAATATTACTCCTACTGCGATAATTCCTTGTGCAAATACTATTCCGTTTGAACCAAATATAAAATTATTTGAAAAAGCAGAAAAATATTGAATTATAGATATATGTCCATAGCGGAAGTGTAAATTTGATAAACCAAAAACAATTTTTTCTTCATTTAAAATTTTAATATAAGGCAAATGATAAAGTCCAGCATCTGGTCTATAAACGTTACTTTCCACTATTAAAAAAAATAGTAAAAAAGAGCTTATTAAAATAAATTTTAAATACTCAAAACTAAAGAAAACTTTTCTATATTTTAAAATTATATAAATAGGAATTATTAAAAATATTGTTGTGATTAATTTATTTATTGAAAAAAAAAAATTTAACGAAAGACAAATAAAACAAATTATAATTGAGCAATTTATTAGTAATTTGCTAAAATCGATGAAATTATTAAGATTTTTTTTCTGCAAAATAATCCCAAAGGCGGCAAATAAATATAATACTAATAGTGTATTAAATGCTAAATTTATCATATCAATAATTATCAATTATAATTCAGGCATTCAATTAAATTTAAGCAGTAACTTAATAATAAAAAGAATAAAGAAGTGCTATATAAATAAAATTGGGTAAATTAATTATAAATATAAATTTAACTTTTTAAAAATCTCTGTAAAACAATCATACATTTTTATTAATTTATGAATAACAATTTTGAATATAATTTTAAATTAAGTGTAATTGTCCCAGTATATAATGAAGAAAGTACAATTTTAACATTATTAGATAAAATTATAGATTTAAAGGATCTAGATAAAGAAATTATAGTAGTTGACGATGGATCTACGGATAAAACTAGTGAACTAATATCAAAATATAATAAAAAGAATAACATTAGATTAATATCTCATAATAAAAATAAAGGCAAAGGTGCTGCAATTAAAACTGCCAAACAATATGTAACGGGTAATATAATAATAATTCAAGATGCAGATTTAGAATATGATCCAAAAGAATATAAAAACTTAATTTATCCAATAATAAATAATCAATTTAAAGTAGTTTATGGTTCTAGAGTTTTAGGAAAAAGCAGATATAGTAAAAATTTTACTTCAATATTTAGAATATTTGCAAATCATATATTAACAATTATTTCAAATATAATTAATAAACAAAATTTAACTGACGCGCATACATGTTATAAAGTTTTTCATAGAGATATTTTTAATACTATTAATCTTGAGGAAGATGACTTTTCTTTTTGTCCTGAGATAACAACAAAGGTTTCATTGTTGAAAGAAAATATTTGTGAGATACCAATTAATTATTATGGAAGAACCTATAAAGAGGGAAAAAAAATAGGTTTTATGGACGGAATAAGAGCATTAAAAGTTTTAATAAAATATAGATATGTAAAATAAATAAAAAAATTTTTTTCTGATAGAAACGGATATATAAAATTGACAATAATTTATAAAATAAAATATATTTATTTATGATATTAATTTCACATAGAGGTAATTTAAATGGACCCAAACCTAGCATGGAGAATTCTCCAGAGTACATAGAAATAGCAATTAAAAAAAATTTTCACGTAGAAATAGATGTTTGGATTAAAAAAAATAATTTTTATCTTGGTCACGATGAACCTGTTCATGAAGTTAATAAGGAATATTTAGAAAATAAAAAATTCTGGTGTCACGCAAAAAATATTGAAGCGATGGAAGCGTTAAAAAATATTAATACTACTTATTTTTGGCATCAGAACGATGATGTTGTACTAACTAGCAATGGATATTTTTGGACATATCCTGGAAAAAAACTATTTTCGAATAGCATATGTGTATTACCTGAACAAACAAATCAAAAAAATTTTTCTTGTGCAGGAATATGCTCTGACTTTATTGAAAATTATAAATTTTAAAAATGAAAACAATAATTAGTTTTTTTCTAAAAATTTTTTTACTTTTAAATTCTAAATATAAAATTAAATTATTAAATAAAACTTTACGTATTTTCAATGATTATGATAAAAATTTTTTTTTTAGTTATAATTATAGGAAAAAGTTTTTTAAAGAATCAAAAAATAAAATAAAAAATAAGATATCAATTATTGTTCAAGGTCCAATAATTAGAAAAAATAATTTTACTTTAAATAGCATTAATCTTTATTTAAGAAATTGTAACTCTAATATTATATTATCTACTTGGGAGAATGAGTTATCAAATTTAGAAATTAAAAACCTTAAAAAAAAAGGTATAAATGTTTTGATTAATAAGTTGCCAGAGATAAAAGGACCAAGTAACTTAAATTATCAAATTTTATCTACATTAAATGCAATTAAAATTTCAAAATTAAAAAAAAATAATTTTATAATTAAAACAAGAAC
>MDSV01203875.1_pt1 | contig 11514 bp, 13 predicted proteins | sample 810851 | NCBI WGS metagenome assembly MDSV01 (sample SAMN05326640, study PRJNA326480) | marine metagenome | isolation source: seawater | place: Atlantic Ocean: North East | collected 2012 | reverse complement strand
TTACCAAGAAAAATATTATGCAGCTGGTAAAATTCCTGGTGGATATTTTAAAAGAGAAGCAAGACCAACAGAGAGTGAAACATTAATCTCTAGATTAATTGATAGACCTATTAGACCTTTGTTTCCTGATGAATTTAAAAATGAAGTACAGTTGTTACCAACTGTTATTTCATATGATAAAGAAAATGAAGCTGATATTTTATCAATTACGGCTTCATCAGCAGCATTAGCTATATCAGGAATGCCTTTCATGGGACCTGTAGGAGCTTCTAGAGTTGGGTTTATTGATGGAAAATATGTATTAAATCCCTCTAAAGCTGAATTGGAAACATCAAGTTTAGATTTAGTCGTTGCAGGCACAAAAGATGCAGTGCTTATGGTAGAGTCCGAAGCAAATGGTTTAACAGAAGAAGAAATGTTAAACGCAGTCAAATTTGGTCACGAAGGTTTTGTACCAGTCATAAAAATGATCGAGGAACTTGCAAAAGAATGTAGAAAACCTGAGTGGATTGTTGAAAAGAAAGATCTTTCTGCAATTAAGAAAAAACTAGAAGACACGTTTACTGAAGATCTTAAAAAAGCTTTTGGGACAAGGGATAAACAGGAAAGATCAAATCAAATTTCAGAGATTACTGACAAAGCCAAAAAGCTTTATGAAGAAGATGAAAAATATACTGATCTTGATGTTAACAGTCAGTTAAAAAATCTTGAAAAATCAATTGTTAGAACAGATATCCTTAAAAATAAAAATAGAATTGATGGTAGAGGCCTATCAGATGTGAGACCAATATCTTGTGAAGTTGGTGTTTTACCAAGAACTCATGGTTCTGCTTTATTTACAAGAGGAGAAACTCAAGCAATTGTAACTGCTACTCTAGGTACATCTGATGACGAACAAAGAATAGAAAGCCTAGATGGATTACAAAGAGGAAGGTTTATGCTTCATTACAATTTTCCTCCTTTTTCAGTTGGTGAAACTGGTAGAATTGGAACTGGTAGAAGAGAAATAGGGCATGGTAAATTAGCTTGGAGAGCTATTCACTCTTCATTACCCTCAAAGGAGATATTTCCATATACTTTTAGAGTAGTATCCGAAATAACGGAGTCTAATGGTTCTTCATCTATGGCCACTGTGTGTGGAACATCATTAGCATTAATGGATGCTGGAGTGCCAATCAAAGAACCAGTTGCAGGTATTGCAATGGGATTGATTAAAGAAGGTGACGATTTTAGTGTCTTATCAGATATTTTAGGAGATGAAGATCATTTAGGAGACATGGACTTTAAAGTTGCCGGAACCAAAGATGGAATTACTTCACTCCAAATGGATATCAAAATTACTGGTATTACATTTGAAATTATGGAGCAGGCATTAACCCAAGCTAAGGATGGAAGAGTTCATATTCTGGGAGAAATGAATAAAGCACTTTCAGCTTCAAGAGCGGATGTAGGAAAACACACTCCAAAAATGGAAAAAATAAATGTTGATAAAAAAGACATAGCAGCCGTAATTGGAAAAGGTGGGGCAACAATCAGAGAGATAGTTGAAAAATCAGGTGCTAAAGTTGATGTCAATGACGAAGGAGTGGTTACAGTTGCAGCTCCTGATGAAGAGTCAAGAAACATTGCTATGCAAATGGTTAAAGACATCACTGCAAAAGCTGAGCTAAATAAAATTTATTCAGGGAAAGTTATGAAGATTATGGAGTTTGGTGCATTTGTTAATTTTTTAGGAAAACAAGATGGACTAGTTCATATTTCAGAATTAGCAGAAAAAAGAGTTGCTAAAGTTACTGATGTTGTCAAAGAAGGTGACGAAGTAAAAGTTAAAGTAATTGGGTTCGATAGAGGTAAAGTTAAGCTTTCAATAAAACAAGCTAGAGAATAATTAAAAATGAAATTAAGTAACATATATTTGTTTATATTTTTACTTTTTTCATTTTCAGCTAATGCTGATTTTGATTGGAAAAAAATTGGACAAAATGTAAGTGGTTCAGCTTTTTTTGTAGATCAGTTATCAATAAAAAAAAGCTCTGGAAAAGTATTTTTTTATTTATTAACTGATTATAGTAAACCAAAAAAAAATATTTTATCTGTAACTGCCTACATAGAGGGTAATTGTGATCAATATAGTTGGAGATTTTTAAAAGATATTTATTATGGCGAACCAATGGCCAATGGTGAGATTGTTGCAACTGTAAATGAAATTGGTGAGTGGCATTCCAATAAAAAAAATTCTATTATGGAAAAAGTCATGAAAGAAGTTTGTAAATTTTAACTTAATTTGATCGTAATTAAAAATACTCGTCTCTATTTATTTTTTATTTTAAAGATAAGTTAATCTTTTATAAAGAAATGGTCGTGTCTAATAGTGTTTATCCAATTCAGTTTAAATTTATTAAGTAATTTAAATACTTCATCTTTTTGCTCATTACCAACTTCGATTTGCATTATGATATTGTTTTGTTGAATTAATTTACTCATACCTTCAAGTACTTTTTTTTCATGTCTTTCTACGTCAATTTTAATTAGTATTTTTTCATTATCTATATGAATTATATCATCTAACTTTTTTATAAAAATTTTTTCTGTAATAATATTTTCTGTTTTATATTTTTTAAGTTCAGTGTCATTTTTATCGAATATAGCAGAACCTCCCATCTTATCTTTATTTGTGTACCAAATTTCTGTTTTGGAGTTTGAATTCGAAAGCCCAAAATTATATGTATTTATATTTAGATTATTTAAATTTATATTTTCTTTAAGTTTTAAAAAATTTTTTTTATTTGGCTCAAAAGCATATATATTTTTTATCTTTTTGAAAAATAATGAATAATATCCAATGTTTGCACCAATATCGAAAAAATGATTAAAATTTTTTTCATCACAAATTTTCTGCAAAAACATTAATTGTTCTTTTTCATAAAATCCATTTAAATAAATTTCTCTATCTATCGCTTGTGTAAGATCTAGTTTAATTGTACAAAAATTTAAATTAATTATTTGAGTTTTATTTAAAAAAAAACGTTTAATTAAACTTGGAATTAGTCTTTTAAATAACGGAAATTTTAAAGAATATAAAAATTTTAATAATTGATGCAATTTAAATTATTTTATGTTTTTTGGATCTGGCATACCAACTTTATTGTACCCCGCATCCACATAATGAATTTCTCCAGTAACTCCATCTGCTAGATTACTTAATAAGTATAAAGCAGAATTCCCAACATCATGAATATCTACATTTCTTTTTAGGAATGAATGATCCTCATTCCATTTATATAAAAATTTTGCATCTCCAATAGCTGATGCAGCTAAAGTTTTAATTGGTCCTGCACTAATTGCATTCACTCTTATGCCTTTAGAACCAAGATCTCTTGCTAAATATTTAACACTTGCCTCAAGAGCTGATTTACAAACACCCATCACATTATAATTTGGAATTGCTTTATTAGACTCATAGGTCAAAGTAAGTAAGCTTCCTCCTGATTTAATCACTTTTGAAGCTTCTTTAGCAACTTCTGTAAATGAGAAACAAGAGATAAGCATACTTTTTAAAAAATTTTCTCTTGAGGTGTTTAAATATTCTCCAGATAATTCTGATTTATCAGAAAATGCTACTGCATGAACCACAAAGTCTATCTCACCCCATTGAGAATTAATATCTTCAAATAATTTTACTACTTCTTCTTTTTTTTCTACATCACAGCTAAAAGTTTTGTTTGAATTTAATTTTTCAGCTAAAGGGATTACTCTTTTTTTTAGAGCATCTCCTAAATATGTGAATGCTAATTCAGCTCCGGCGTCCGCAAGTTTCTGGGAAATACCCCAAGCAATAGATCTTTCATTTGCAACCCCCATGATTAAACCTTTTTTGCCTTTCATTAAATCCATAATTAAACCTTTTCAAAAATTAAAGCAGCATTAGTTCCACCAAAACCAAAGCTATTTGACATTATTGTATTTAAAGTTACACCAGTCTTAGTTTTAGCTACTATAGGAAAATTTTTAGCCTCTTCATCCATCTCACTTATATTAGCTGATCCAGCGATGAAACTATTTTTCATCATTATTAAACAATAAATTGCTTCATGAACCGAAGCGGCACCCAAGGGATGACCAGATAGAGATTTAGTTGAACTTATTTTAGGAATGTCATTTCCAAAAGTTTCTTTAACAGCATTTAATTCTGTAATATCTCCAACTGGAGTTGATGTTCCATGAGTATTTATATAATCAATTTTATTTTTAATAGTTGCCATTGCCATCTTCATGCATCTTACGGCACCTTCACCAGATGGTGCTACCATATCGTATCCATCTGAAGTTGCTCCATAACCAGTTAGTTCTGCATATATCTTGGCTCCTCTAGCCTTAGCGTGTTCATATTCTTCAAGCACCAAAACACCACCACCACCTGCAATAACAAATCCATCTCTTGTTTTATCATATGCTCTTGATGCAGTCTCAGGTTTATCATTATATTTTGATGAAAGAGCAGTCATAGCATCAAACATTGCAGTCATCGCCCAGTGAATTTCTTCACTTCCACCTGCAAAAACAATATCTTGTTTTCCCATTTGAATTAATTCCATAGAATTTCCAATACAATGCCCGCTAGTTGCACAAGCAGAACTCATTGTATAGTTTGTACCTTTTATTTTAAAGGGGACAGCAAGAGTTGCAGAGGCTGTACTCGCCATTGTTCTTGGTACAATAAATGGTCCCATTAGTTTTGGTGTTTTAGCTCTTGTTTTATCAGCTGCTAAAATTACATTTTCAATTGATGGACCACCTGATCCCATTACAATTCCAGTTTTAAAATTACTTACTTCTTTATCCTCTAAACCCGAATCGGCAATCGCTTCTTTCATAGCAATATAATTATAAGCTGAGCCTGAACCCATGAATCTTATTGTTTTTCTATCAATATGATCTTCAAGTTTAATATTAGGTTTTCCATGAACGTGGCTCTTGAGATTATGTTCCTTATATTCCTCGGAAAAAGAAATACCTGATTTTGAATTTAATAATGATTGATACACTTCTTCTTGATTATTTCCCAAACAAGAAACAACTCCTAATCCTGTAATTACAACTCTTCTCATTACTTAAATAATCCTACCTTTAAACTTTCTGCTGAATAGATTTTTTTCCCATCAGCTAAAACTAAGCCGTTAGCAAGCCCAACTGTAGTTCCACCAGGAGACATAATTTTTTTCATATCAATTTCATAAGTTACAATTTTAACATTTTGTAAAACTTCACCTGTAAATTTTACGGTGCCCACTCCTAATGCTCTCCCTTTTCCTAGGTTTCCAATCCAACCTAAGTAAAAACCTACCAACTGCCACATTGCGTCAAGACCAAGACAACCTGGCATTACTGGGTCCTCTTTAAAATGACAATCAAAAAACCAAAGGTCTTTTTTGATGTCTAATTCAGCCTTAAGAAACCCTTTTTTAAAAGCTCCTTGATCATCATTGATTTTTGTAATTCTATCAAACATCAGCATTGGTGGAAGTGGTAATTTAGCATTTCCAGGTCCAAAAAGTCCCCCTTTTCCACAGTTTATCAATTCTTCATATGTGAAGGAGCTTTTTTTCATAAAATTTGACAACCCTTCTACTTGATTTTATTGAAATATAATATACATAAAGTTTAGAATTATTATAAATAACAATGTTAAAAAATAGCGAATTTATTGATAAATTAAGAACTTCAGGCTTAAGACCAACTAAACAAAGACTTAAAATATGTGAGGTATTGTTTAATAGAGAAAAAACCTTTCATTTTACAATTAACCATCTCGCAAAAATTATTTCAGAAAGTCTAAATGAAAAAATATCACTTGCCACAGTTTATAACACTGTCCATGCTTTCAAAAATAAAGGGTATTTAAAAGAAATTTCTATAAATAGTGATAAAAGCTATTTTGATACTAATATAAAAAATCACCATCATTTTTTTGATGAAGATACAAATGAGTTAATTGATTGTGATGAAGATGTTATTGAAAAAATAAATATCAAAAAAAACATCAGCGGAAAAAAAATTAATTCAGTTGAAGTATTAATTAAAGTTGCGAGTGATAATCAAAATCAAAATTAGTACAATAATTTCAATAGTTTAAGTATTACATTATAATTATTCTAAACTGTTGACATATAATTTAGAATCATTATATATTTAATATTCAATAAGGAGATTATTATGTCATTAAAAGGAACAAAAACTGAAGAAAATTTAAAAGCTGCGTTTGCGGGTGAAAGCCAAGCAAACAGACGATATCTATATTTCGCACAAAAAGCAGATATTGAAGGATATAATGATGTTGCTACGGTTTTTAGATCAACTGCCGAGGGTGAAACAGGGCATGCTCATGGACATCTCGAGTATCTAGAACAGGTTGGGGATCCAGCAACTGGAAAGCCGATTGGTGAAACTAAAGCAAATCTTGAGTCTGCTGTTGCTGGCGAAACACACGAATACACTGATATGTATCCAGGTATGGCCAAAACTGCTAGAGAAGAAGGCTTTGAAGAAATCGCTGATTGGTTTGAAACATTAGCAAAAGCTGAAAAATCACACGCTGGTAAATTCCAAAAAACTTTAGAATCTATTAGCTAATCAAATTTATTTTAGTGGGTGTTTCTCACCCACTAAAAAATCTTAATATTTACATATCAAATATGAGTAAAGAAGGAAGTACAGAAGCGCCTATTAGACACCCAATAGATTTTGAGCACCCAGATTATTTAAATCCTGAAAAGCTCGATGCTGAAATGAGAAGAGTATTTGATATCTGTCATGGTTGCAGAAGATGCTTTAATCTTTGCGATTCATTTCCAAAACTTTTTGATATGATAGATGATTCAAAAAATGAAGATGTTGAAAGTTTATCTAGTAATCAATTTGCTCCGGTAGTTGATGCGTGTACTTTATGTGATATGTGTTTTATGACTAAATGTCCATATGTGCCACCACATGATTTTGATCTTGATTTTCCACACTTAATGTTGAGGTATAGAACTGCACAAAAAAAACAAGGTAAGTTACCCGCGATACCTAGACAATTAGCAGAGATAGATAGAAATTCAAAAATCGGTATAATGTTTTCTGGTTTAATTAACTGGATATCTAATATTAAAAACAAGTTTTTTAGAAAAATATTGGAAATTATTTCAGGAATAGACATTAGAGCTCAATTACCAAAATATAATTCTGAAACTTTTTCAAATTTTTTTAAAAAAAATAATAATCAGATAAATTATGAGAATAAGAACAACGAAAGAAAAGTTGTTATTTACTCCACCTGTTTTGTAAATTTTAATAAAAAAAACACAGGTGTTGCTGCATTAAAAGTTTTAAAAAAAAATGGGGTAGAAGTCCAAGAGACATATGCTGGTTGCTGTGGAATGCCTTTTTTAGAACAGGCAGATTTATCAAAAGTAGTTGAACAGGCTCAAAAAGTCTCTCAAGATTTATTGGAATGGATTGATAAAGGTTATAAAGTAATAACACTAACAGCCAGTTGTGGGTTGATGCTTAAATTTGAATGGCCTTTATTGTTACCAAATGATGAAAATATTAAAAAATTATCATCCAATGTAATGGATATTGACGAATATATAGTTGATATTGCAAACAAAGAGGGGTTAGTAGATGGTTTACAAGAAATTGATGGTGGAGTTACAGTTCATCACGCATGTCATGCCCGTGCTCAAAATATGGGAATTAAAGCAAGAGACATGCTAAAATTAATACCTAATATTAAAATAGATGTAGTTGAAAGATGTGCTGGCCATGGTGGAACATTTGGGGTGATGAAAGAAACTCATGATTTAGCTATTAAAGTGGGTAGACCAACTGCAAGACAAATTAAAACTAAAAATAATAAGTATATGGCTTCAGATTGTCCGCTTGCAGGTAAACATTTAAAACAATTAGAAGTAGATACAAATATTTCAAACGATGAGGCACTACACCCTATCGAATTAGTAGCTAAAAGCTATAGATTATAATTATGTCAAAAGAAAAAAAAATAATTCAAAAAGAAGATATTATGCCTCTAGAGATTTATACAAATCAAAGGAAAGTATTAAGAAAAAAAATTGTTGAGTTTAAAAAGAATAGAAGAATACCACTTGGTCCTTATGCAACATTTTATTTTGAAAGTTATGAAACCATGTTAGCTCAAGTTCAAGAAATGCTTTATATTGAAAAAGGAGGAGATGAACAATTGAAGGATGAGCTTGCCGCTTATAATCCCTTAGTACCAGATGGAAAAGAATTGACGGCTACGCTGATGTTTGAGATAGATAATACAATTTCTAGGGCAGATTTTTTAGGAAAAGTCGGAGGTATAGAGGAAAAAGTTTATATGAAAGTAGACTCAGATATTATAATTGCAATTCCAGAAAAAGATGTTGATAGAACCTCAGCCGAAGGAAAAGCGTCGTCTGTTCAATTTATTCACTTTAAATTTAATGATCAACAAATCGAAAAATTTAAATCTAGTTCATTTAAAATTGAAATTGGTATTGAGCATAAAGAATATTCTCATTCCACAAGATTAAATGAGTTAACGATAAAATCTTTATCTTCTGATTTTAATTAACTGAACCCCAAATATTATTTACTTTAATCCATCCCCTATATTTTTCAGATTTTATTTTACACCAAATGCCATCACACTTTTGAACGATTAGAAGTCGTCCTTTTTCAATTTTAACTACTGGTTTTGAAAAATTAGAGGGTTTTTTAAATAAAATCTTTTCTTCAAGTACTATTATTGAATTAATTTTTTTTAATTGTGAAACATGAATCCAGCCACTATTATTTTTTAAATCAATTATTCTTCTGAAATTTTCTTTTTTATCTATTTGTTTGATTGGAAGATTCTTTTTTTTGTATACGAATTTAATTGGAGAATCAAAGCTAGGACCATATCTGACGTTAACTTTATTCTTTTTTAATGATAGGAAAATTTCTTCTGTGGAAACATTAAATGGAAAAAAAAACCAAACTAATATTAAAAAGTAAATTTTTTTCATTATTTAATTTTATCTTATTTTTTTTTAAATTTTACTTTTCTAAAATTAAGATTTAAAAGATCTATAATTAATATTTGATTTTTTAAGTTTTGGCCAATTTTCATTAACATTTTTAAAGCTTCATTCGCTTGAGTGGTGCCCACTATTGATGCTGTTGTACCAAGAACACCTTCAAATTCACAATTTAATATATCGTCAGAGATCTCTTTCTCTTGATAAAAATTTTTTAAAGATGCTGTTTTTTTATCTTTAAAATCAAACGTAAATATGTGACCATCAAATTTACTAATAGCACCTGTAACTAGTTTTTTTTTTAATTTTATACAATAATCGTTGACTAAGAATTTAGTCTTAAAATTATCTGAACCATCAATAATAAGTTCATAATCTTTAATTATATTTTTAATATTATTTTTGTCCAATCTCAATTTATAAGTTTTAATTTTTGTTAATGGATTTATTTCTTTTAGTTTTTTTGCTGCTACATTAACTTTTGGTTTGTTTATATCTTTGGAATTAAATAAGCTTTGTCTATGAATATTTGAAAGGGTAACAATATCATTGTCTATTAGGCCAACAGTTCCTATACCAGCTCTTACCAGATTTTCTGCAGCTGGACAGCCTAAACCACCAATTCCCACAATTAGCACTTTAGATGATAAAATTTTTTTTTGTCCTTTTGCTCCTATATTTTTTAAAACTAATTGTCTTGAAAATCTTTCGATTTGAGATTTACTTAAATCAACTATCATTTGCCGGTTGAACCAAAACCTCCCTCACCTCTTATTGTTTCTGGAAGTTTATTTGTCTCTTCTAACTCCATCTTTATTATTGGAGTTAAAACCATTTGAGCAATTCTATCTTTATTATTAATTATAAAATTTTCATTACCGTGATTAAATAGAATAATCTTTAATTCTCCTCTGTAATCACTATCAATTGTACCAGGTGTATTTAATACGCTGATATTATTTTTTGCTGCCAATCCAGATCTCGGCCTTATTTGAATTTCATATTTTTCTGGGAATGCTACTGATAATCCAGTTGGAACAAGACAAGACTTGTTTGGTTTTAAATTAATTGATTTTTTTATACAAGCCATTAAATCCATGCCAGACGCACCATTAGTTTTATAAGAGGGTAATTGTACAGAAGGATTTAATTTTTTTATTAAAACTTTAACCATTAATTTAAATGACTAATAATTTTTTCTACTATTTCATCTGAAATTTTAGATTTAGATTTAAATTCAAGTTTATCAGTTTTATTATTCTTATAAAAAATAGTGACTTCATTAAAATCTGAATCAAATCCAATTTTTTTGTTTGATACATCATTTGCAATTATCCAATCGCAATTTTTTTCAGTAAGTTTTTTTTCTGCATAATTTTTTAAATTATTAGTTTCCGCAGCAAAACCAACAACAAGATTAGGTCTTAAAGAATTATGGTTGGAGACATGACTAAGAATATCTATATTTTTCTCTAATTCTAAATTGAATTCATTTTTTTTTTTTATTTTTAATTTCGAAATTTCTTTTAATTTGTAATCACCTACAGCTGCTGAAAATACCGCAACATCAGCAGGTAAATTATTAAGTGTTGCCTGAAACATTTCTTCTGCAGTTTCCACTTTTACTAAATTAATATCATCTTTTATTTCTAAATTTGTTGGGCCTGATATTAACGTTGTATCAAAACCTTTTTTGGACAATGATTTTGCAATTTCATACCCTTGTTTACCGCTCGATTTATTAGTAATAAATCTTACAGGATCAATATATTCATAAGTAGGTCCCGCCGTTACAATCGCTTTAAATTTGTTTTTAATTTCCAAATTTTGAAAATAGTCTTCTATCTCATGCACTATTTCTTTTGGTTCTGACATCTTTCCTTCACCATATTCCCCACATGCCATATCACCAATCTCTGGACCAATTAATCTATAGCTGTATGTTTTTAGTTTATCTATATTTTGCTTAGTTGATTGATGATCCCACATTCTTACATTCATTGCAGGAGCAATAAAAATTTTTTTGTTTGAAGCAAGAGTAACTGTAGACGCTAGATCATCAGAATTTCCATTTGCTAATTTAGATATTGTATTAGCCGTTGCAGGTGCAATTAAAATGAGATCTGCCCATCTTGATAAACTAATATGATCCATCTCGGATTCATTTTCTAAACTAAAAAGATCTTGATAAACTTTTGATTGAGATAATGAAGTAATAGAAAGAGGTGTTACAAATTCGGAACCACTTTTGGTAAGAATTGTTTTTATAATTACACCACTTTTTTTTAGTAGTCGTATTATTTCTAGGCTTTTATAAGCTGCTATTCCACCACAAATTATTAATAAGATTTTTTTATTGTTCAATTTACTCATCGTGTGAATTAAAATACCAATAGACCAAAAATTACAAGGACTAATAAACCAATAATAGATTGATTTCTAAAAG
>MDSV01096799.1_pt1 | contig 11514 bp, 13 predicted proteins | sample 810851 | NCBI WGS metagenome assembly MDSV01 (sample SAMN05326640, study PRJNA326480) | marine metagenome | isolation source: seawater | place: Atlantic Ocean: North East | collected 2012 | reverse complement strand
GAATTTATTCTACGACCAGAAGTTGCCAAAGTTATCATAGACTTTGATAAACCATTTGTTGAGTAGATGAAGTACAAAATTCCTTTAGTATTTCTTATTTCTTTCATGATTTTTCCAGCATTTGCACAGGAAGAATCAAAAAATCCCACATTAGCAACTGTAAATACTGATATTGATTTTAACGATTTTAACAAACCATCAAGAGAACAAGTAATTATCCCATTTGATGAAATTCATGATGTTAGCTGGCAAGTAAATCTAGTTAACGAATTATTATATGGAAATCCAAGCGGTAACGGTGTTATCAGATTCTATGATGCAACAATCGAGGATAAATTTATTGAAATTGGAATGGGAAGCCCACCTAATAAGAAATTCTGGATTGCAGTTCAATTACCGGATGAAGGATACGTTGTTGTTCATGACAAGTTAGATAGAGGTTGGTTACCAGGCGCCAAAGTAATTTTGGCATATTCTGATACAGCAGGCCTGACTGTAAATAATGGAGAAAGAATTGTACTTTCTAATCTTGATATTGAGGACTTTGAAATAAAGTCATATTCTGTTTGGGGAATGGAGGGCAGCCAAGATCCACCTGCAGCAACTGCTGGATATCTTAATTTGGAAATTCTATCAGGTGATCCAAAGGAAGGACCATTACACATGTTTCCATTCATGCTGGTAGGTTGCATAGGAGTAGGACTAGTAATACTTCTAGTAACTAAGAAGCGTTCTTCTTAGTTTTGTAATATTTGCATAAATTTTTAATTTTACAGACATCACACATTGGTGATATTGGTTTGCATATATTTTGTCCATACATAACAAACGTATCATTTATGTCAATCCAATATTTCTTTGGAATTAATTTCATCAACTCAAACTCTGTTTCTTCAGGATTTTTAGTTTGGACCAATCCTAATCTATTTGAAATTCTATGTACGTGAATGTCAACAGGTATAGCAGGTTTTTCATATGCATATACCAGTACACAGTTAGCAGTTTTTCTTCCAACACCAGGTAATTCAACTAATTTTTCTAGATCATCAGGAACGGTTCCATTATATTTCGTATCAATGATCTTTGCAACATCAATGATTCGTTTTGCTTTAACATGATAGAAGCCAATTGATTTGATAATCTTTTCAACATCTTTTATTTTTGCATTGGCAAGCTGTTTTGAATTTTTATAAACTTTGAATAAATCTTTTACAATTCTTGTAGTTGATTCATCTTTTGTTCTAGCTGATAGTATTGTTCCAATAAGAATACTGAATGGCCCATGATCTTCGGCATCGTGTAGATCTTGTAATGCAGTTATTCTTGGTGGCTTTACCGAGTTCATAGTCCTTACCATCCCGTTAAGAATTCTTTTCATACGTGAATATGGCGTACAAGTCTTATATCTGTAAAACCGATGAAATACATTGGAATTAACAAAAGAAGAAGAAAAAGCGCTAAATGGTGAAATGGGTGAAACACTACAAACTGCCTATCGTATATTACTTGCAACAGGTGAAGCAACTAATGCAGAGTCATTAATTCCAATAAAATGGGCACATCTATCAGGTGTAAATTATAATACAATTGGAGACTCAGGCGAGGAATTTCTACGAAACATAAGCAAAGACGCAAAAGTCAAGGTCAAAACAACTGTGAATCCCATGGGGTTTGATGTTGATCATATTTCAGAATTTGATCACATCGATAATGATTTTGTCGAAAAACAAAAAAGTATTAGAGATTCATACATACGAATGGGGGTAGAACCCACATTTTCCTGTACACCATATGATATCTTTGATCTTCCACAAAAAGACACTCAGGTTTCATTTGCTGAAAGTAATGCAGCAATATTTGCTAATTCCCTTGGTGGATTAAAGACGAACAAAGAAAGTGCATTTAGTGCATTAGCAAGCGCAATAACTGGAAAAAGTCCATATTCAGATCTACGGAAGGATGGATTTGAAATCCCAACGACAATACGAATGAAATTAGAAAATCCTAACGAATTAGATTTTGGTTTACTTGGATTTTTTGCAGGAAAAGTTGCTGACACATCTGTAAATATTTCAGGTGTATCCCAACCAAACAGAAGAAGCTGTAAATCATTGTGTGGTGGAATGGGAACTTCAGGAACTTGTGCAAAATTCCAGTTTGCAGATGAGGAAAATAATTCTTCTGAAAAAATTGATTTTGGAAAAGAAGAGATGCAGAAAATTCATGATGAATTAAACACATCCGACAATGGGGATCTCATAACTCTTGGTAGCCCACAATTAGGATTAGAAGAGATATCAGATCTTTCTAACATGCTAAAAGGAAAGTCATTCCAGAAACGTTGCATGATATTCTGTTCTAGAGCAGTACAAAACCAAGCACGGAATCTTGATTATACAAATGAAATTGAAAGAGCCGGTGGCGAAATACTGTCAGACTGCTGTACTTGTTTAACACCGTTAATAGACACAAATGAAGTTGATTCAGTTATCACCAATTCTGTTAAAGGAGCATATTATCTGAAAAATTCTACAGGAGTAGATGTAAATCTAAAACCATTATCAAAAATAGTTCAAGAGGAAACCAATTGACCAAAGTTATCGTTCAAGGAAAAGCAAGAGGTTTAGTTCTTAAAACTAGTAATCCAATCAATTTCTTAGGTGCAGTTGATAAACAAACAGGGATCATACACGATAAAAAACATGATATTTTTGAAAAATCTATCAAAGACTCAGTTCTAGTATTTCCACATGGAGTTGGAAGTAGTGTTGGTGCATACACAATTTACTCGTTAAAAGAGAATGGGACGGCACCAGTTGCTATGATTTGTCAGAAAGCAGATCTGACTGTTGCATCAGGATGTGCATTAGCCAATATCCCAATGATAATAGTTTCTTCTGATGAGTTTGAGTCCATAGAAAATGGTAAGGAACTTGAGGTTGATACAGGATCTTCAAATGTTTTGAATTAATTATCTTTCATGCTTGCTTCAACAATTTTACTTGCACCTGTTGGGAGTACTCGTACATAATCATCTATTACAAACATTTTAGTAAATTTTTCATCAACCCCAATAAAATTGGCTCTTATCTTTTTAGCCATATCTGAAATTTCTATACTCCCCGGCTCAATTACGACATAACAAATACAACCATTCTTAATCGGTGCAGGTGGACCACAGACTAACAAATAGTCATCATCCTTATGCAGAATTCCTACAGCAAGTTTTAACGTTGAAATCTTATTGTAATTTCTGGTTCCTTGAATGATGAAAGAACCTTTTCCCATTGTTTGACCACTTGGCGCAGCCTTTTTCACTTGTTCAGGAGTCACCCAATAACAGTTAACTCCGTGCATTCCTTCTTTCCACGCTCTACTAAAACAGACTGTTGCATGAGAGGTCTCTGTAATACTTAATGGCATTATTGTCCCGCTTCTATCTTTTAGAATAAAAAATGGCGAGCCGTTGATTTCTGCGTGAAAAACCTTATCGTCTTTTTCAACGTATTTTCTAATTATTGCTGAATTAGATGAACTGTCCCTTCCTCCAACTGCTAATATTCCATCAGATGTGTAGAACCAACGATATCTTTCAAACCAACTCTTTTTTCTAACTTCTGCAAAACCTATTGCTCCACGTGCAATTTCACCCTTCTGAATTGTTTTTTCTAGTCTATCTTCAGTTTTCTTGATTAATTTTTCAATTGATTTGATAGCACCCTTTTGTTTTTTTGATTCATCAAATAATTTTGATGCTATGCTTGGCAACGGTAATTCAGTATTAATTTTTATTTTTGAGTCACCAATTTTTATAATTGAAACACCTTTTTCTTTAACCAATTCGGAATTTTTGTTTTGTAAAACTTCAATAACATTAGGATCTTTAATATCTGATTTTCCTTCTGCTTGCATTGTAAATAATAGATTCGCAACCTCTGCAATTTTTTCTGATTTTTCAGTTACTGTAGATATAGCTTTTTTTTGCTCATCCAATGTATTTTCGAGTTCTTTTATTTTTTTTTCTGCAGTACTACTGTACAGGGACTTTCCTTTTTCTAAAATCTGTTCACTAAATATTATGTCTAAACCGTCATTGAAACTAGAAACTTTCTTGGCGTTTTTATTATCATCAGAAAATCTAATAGGAAAAACATCAGATGATTCTTCATCATCAATTATTGTTGGGTCATGATTTCCTTCAACTACATTACTTATTGTAGTCTTGATTATGTCATATAATGATATAATTTCATTTTCTGTAAGATCATTACTGGGTTTTTGACGATCAATTGAGGAAAGCCGTATTATTTCTTCAACATATTTTTTGGGAAGGCCTAATCCTCTACCAATAGTTTTTCCTATACTTGTTGACGAATCTAGTATTTTTTCAAATTCATCTTTTTTGAAATTTATTACATCGATGCCGTCTGTTGGTGGAGGAGTATACTCAACACCAACTCTTAACTGTCTATGCTTCACATCTATTGAGTGTAATAATGCAAGAATTTTTTTATTATAATTACATAGTAGTAGATTTCCTTCACCAAAAAATTCTATTATTAACACAAATCGATTTTCAAAATTTGAGAATGTTAGATAAGCAATTCGTTCAGTACCAATCTGTTCAATTTTTTCAATCTTAGATCTAAGAAGATCAGTTCTTAACCTGCGCAGTAGTTTATTTGGCTCAATTGAATCAATTTTCTTCTTCGTTATCCACATTCCTGTGGTAGAAACCATTAACATGATGTCTGGTTTTTTTGGATGATGTAACTTGAAAAGCAGGCTGTTTCTGTTTATTCCCCAAATGTTACTAACATAGTACCCTTGAGTTTCCGTCTCAATTTCTTTTACTAGATATGCTAATTCAATTCCGGCTAGTGGCATAGAAGTGAATATTGACTAGGTGATTATACTCTTACGGTTAGTTAACCAAGGATTCTCTTGACAAAGATTTTAAACAAGGCATTTAGCAGTGAAACTAGAAATTTCATTGGCTAGATTTAAAAAAAAGAAAAAGTATCGACCCGAACCAGATCCAAAAGATAGTGAGAATAAAGACATCCCTACAGAATTTACGGATAAACCACCAACAGAAACAGAATCTGAAGATAATCTTACTGGAAAATGGACACCTGAACCGGAACAAAAGGATCAACCTCCACAAAAACCACCAACAGACGGCGATGATCCTATTGATAAATCAGCAACCAAAAAATTAACTGACAGACTTTTTTGGATGCGAATAGCATTTTCAATTATAGGTGGTGTTGTTGCAACCTATGTATTTGATGACATTGCAGATGTAGAGGAAAAACGATGGACCTCAATTGGTTTCATGATTATGCTCTTCATTGCTACAGCAATAATTGCCAAGTCTTGGAGGATCAAGATTGCAAACAAGAAAAAATATGTTACAACAGGAATAGGAAGTTTTGTTTTTCTCTATCTATTCTTCTGGATAATGTCATACACACTTATTCACGCAGGCGACACTGGTGGTATAGTTCCATTCACATAGTCTATACGTGATCAAATGTGGAAATTTAAAACTCCTGGAATACCAGACGAAGAATTTGAGCGGACCGAATCAGTTCCTATAACAAAGGAAGAAGTTAGAGCAGTTCAAATCAGTAAAGCACGGTTATTATCAGGTCAAACAATTTTTGATATAGGTTGTGGGAGTGGTTCAATTACAGTTGAAGCTGGATTACAAGTTGAATCAACTGGCAAGGTAATCGGAATAGATATTGATCCTAAAGCAGTTGAATTGACAAAAACTAATTTAGAAAAATTTCAGATCTCTAACGCAACAATAATTCTAGGAGATGCTAAAGAAAAGATTTCCGATTTAGAAGAGGCAGACGCAATTTTCATTGGAGGAACTGGGGGTGATACTAAGGATATTGTTGAATTATGTGAAACCAAGTTAAAGTCAGGAGGTAGAATTGTTATTGGAGTAATTCTAATTGAAACATTATATGCAGTATTACAAGTAATTGAGAATTTAAAATTCAATTCTATTGATATTACCCAAATAACTATAGGCAAAAGCCGAAAAACATCAACTGGCACAATGATGTTATCAAGAAATCCTGTCACAGTGATCTCTGCAACAAAAATTTAGTCTAGCTTTTTAATTGGGCAGAATCATGTTGTTTTATGCCTGAATTAGTTGGAATTGGTGTTGGTCCAGGTGACCCTGACTTACTTACTGTCAAGGCCGTAAAAGCAATACAAAATGCTGATGTTATAATGTGTCCAGCCTCAAAAGAAGACAGACCAAGTATAGCACTATCAGTTGTTGATTCAATAATAGATAAATCAAAAAGCCAAGAAATTATCAAACTGATATTTCCAATGACCAAGGACAAAGAGATTCTTGTGGCTCACTGGAAAGAGAATTCAAAAATAATGGCAGAACAAGTTTTGTCAGGCAAAAATGTAGTATATTTGACAGTTGGTGATCCCTATCTTTACAGCACATGGATCTACATGCATAGAGAAATAAGCCAAAACCATCCTAACATGAAAATTTCTGTAATTCCAGGAATTGTTTCAATGTTTACATTTGCATCCAAAGTAGGAATAAGCATTGCAGAAGGTGCAGAAAAAGTTTCAATCATTCCATCATGTTACGATCTTAGTTCAGTCAAAGAAATTGCAAAAAATTCTGAAGTGTTAGTTTTTCTCAAAGACGGTCGTTACTTTGATCAAGTCATTGAACTTCTAAAAGAATCTGGGTTCCCAGACAATTCCATATTTGCAATTGGGCAAGACTTAGGAACAGAGAATGAAATAATTAGAAAATTAACTCTTGGTGAAGTTAATGATGGCACACTCACAACAAAATATTTTTCAATTCTGGTGGTAAAACGTGTCTAAGGTATACTTTGTTGGATGTGGACCAGGAGATCCTGAACTAATTACTATAAAGGCAAAAAAACTAGTTCAAAAAGCAGATGTTTTAGTTTATTCCGGCTCATTAATTCCTCCTGAGATTATCAAATATAACAAAAAAGGAAAAAAACACGATGCAGCAAAACTTGTCCGTGAAGAAATATTTTCCTTACTTCTAAAAAATTCAAAGAAAGGAAAATTGGTTGTAAGATTACATGATGGTGATCCTGCAATTTATGGTGCAATTAGAGAGCAAATAGATAATCTGGAAAAGAAAGATGTAGAATCAATTGTTGTGCCCGGCGTTACATCATTTCTTGCATCTGCAGCAGCACTTGGAACCCAATTAACCCTACCTGGAATTACACAAACAATGATAATTACACGCGCAGAATCAAGAACCAAAGTCCCTAAAAGGGAAAAAATATCGGAACTTGCAAAACATCAATCAACACTGATCTTTTATCTTAGTGTTCATCTATTAACTAAAATTTCAAAAGAAGCAATTGCTGGTGGTTATAAAAAAAGCACACCTGTTGCAGTAGTTTACAAAGCAAGTAGAAAGGATCAAAAAATAATTCTTGGTACACTTGCAGACATTACAAAAAAAGTTAAGGCTGAAAGAATTAGAATGACTGCCATAGTCATAATTGGTGATGTGATAAAACCAAAATCATATGAATATTCAAGATTGTATGATAAAACATTCACACATGGTTTCAGAAAGGCAAAATCTATAAAGAAAAATAATTGACCTTATTTTTTATTCCAATCCTGATTAGATTATTTTGAAAGTTTTTAGGATTACCAGTAGTAAATATTGTAATCTTATTTTTCCTAGAAGTAATTTTTAAATTTTTTGCCACTTTTTCTGCAACATCACATGCTGGATTCAAAAAAACTATTTCAGGAAATTCTTTTCTTAGAAAATTTAATAGAAAAGGAAGATGCGTACTTGAAAGTGTAGCTACATCAATTTTATTAGTTTGGAAAATCTTGACTAAAGTCTTTCTAATAATTTGCTTTGTATGTTTTGGTTTTGTAATATATTTTCCACTCTCAACTAATTCAACTAAAGGTGATGCATTAATTTTAAAAACTTTGATTTTTTTTGATACATTTTTTTTAATATAATTATTAATGGTTGTACTATTTACAACAGACTGTGTTGCTAAAATGGCAACATTATTTGTTTCTGAATGATTTGCTATTTTTTTTAATGGAGGCAAAACCTTGATTATATTTTTTGGAATTTTATTTCCCAATAATAATGATGGAGTATTTGATGCAAGTATTATGATTTCCGGCTTGAATGTTATATTGATTTTTTCTAGTGTTTTTCTGATTATTTTTAATAATTCTGACTTGGATTTTTTTCCATATGGAAAATTTTTTTGATCTGCAATATAGACAATCTCACATTTAGTTTTCTTCTGAATTTCTTTAATTATTGATAAGGAGCCAAGTCCAGAATCAAATACAACTATAGCCATGCCATCTACTTTTTGTTAGCTTAATTTAGCCTAATGTTGATCTTAATACACACCTTTCATTAAGAACCGTTTTTTTGATGAATCTCCATGCCGTCATTCCATAAAGCATGGGCACGTCAAGAAACAGCAAGCATGGCTGATAAAGTTCGTGAGACAATAAAGCCTCAGGGCGCACTTAAACCACGAATACAGAACGCTGTGAATAAACTTCAGGTTCAGACCACAAAAATGGACGTTATGTTGTCCAAATTAGAGGAAAGAGACCAACAGTTATTCAAGCGTGTAGTAACAGCCGTACAGCAACACGATACATCTGCAAGTAAAGTTCTTTCAAATGAATTAGCAGAAATTCGTAAAGTAAAGAAAATGCTTGGCGGTGCTAGAATGTCACTTGAGCAAGTTCAATTAAGATTAGCAACAATACATGACCTTGGTGATGCAATGGTTGCAATCGGACCAGCTATGAATACCATGAAGAGCCTACAATCATCATTAGGTAAATTCATGCCAGAAGCTGATTCAGAAATGAATGCAATGGCTCAAACACTAAATGGTCTAATGGTAGACTCAATCTCTGATGATTCTTTCAACATGGAATCTGATGCTTCAAATGAAGAAACCGATAAAATTCTCTCAGAAGCATCTGCTGTTGCAGAACAACAAATTGGAGATAAGTTTCCATCAGTTCCAACAATATCCGAACTACCCTCACAACAATCTACAACATCAACTTCTACATTTGAGTAAGTAGTTCAAATCCCTTGTTTTTAATTTCTTTTTCTTAGGTAGCTCATGCATGTTTTTACGAATTGTAGAATTTCATGCCTACCCATCTTTGATTTGCCTTCTTTTCTATCAACGAATGTAGTTATTGTTTCCAAACCTTCCATTCCTTTTTGTTTTAGTTGATGTAGTACTTCTATCTGAAAAGCATATCCGTCAGATCTGATTTTATCAAAGTCTATTTGTTGTAATGTTTCCTTTTTGAACATTCGGAATCCACTAGTAGGATCAGAAATATCTAATTTTGCACACTGTCTAGCAAAATATACGCCCAGGGTATGGGTGATTTTTCGCCATAATCCCCATCCTATAGTAGAAGAGCCTTTGATATGTCTACTAGCTATTAGAAAGTCATACTTGCCTATTTTTTTAAGCATGTTTGGAATTTCACTAGGATCATGTGAATGGTCTGCATCCATTTCAATAATTAATTCTGAACCTAATTTTTCCAGAACATAACTGAAACCATTCTTGTAAGCCGCACCAAGTCCAAGTTTTGATGGTCTTTGAATCACAATAATTTCTCTAATTTTCTTAGCTAAATTTCGTGCAATTTCAGCTGTGCCATCAGGTGAAGAATCATCAACAATTACTATATTGAATTCATCAACAATATGCTTGACTTGTTCAACCAATCTATCAATCAAACTTGGTAATGTTTTACCTTCATTGTATGTAGGGATCACGATTGCTAATTTCATATTATTTTGCCTCATGTACACCTATTATTATATAGTTCATGGAAATCTAGTCTCCTTTGAGAGTATTTCTTCCAGATCTTTAATTTTCACTCTATCCTGACTCATAGAATCTCTTGATCTTATAGTAACTGTATCATCATCTTTGGTTTGATGGTCAATTGTTATTGCAAAAGGTGCACCAATTTCATCCAATCTTCTATATCTTCGACCAATAGCACCTGCATGGTCTAAGAATGAATCAAATTTTGTTTTAATATTCAAGTAAACATCATTTGTTTTCTCAGCTAAACCATCTTTTTTTACCAATGATAAAACTCCTACATGAACTGGTGCAAGATATGGTCTTATTGATAAGACTACTCTTTCATTCTTTTTATCATCTCTATAACCATGCTCTAAGACACAATACAAGCTACGATCAATTCCCATTGAAATTTCAAACACATGTGGTAGAACTTTTTCATCATTATCCATCACTTCAAATTTTTCCTTACTTTTCTTTGCATGGCTAGATAAATCATAGTCAGATCTATAATTACATGCAACTAATTCAAGCCAACCAATTGTTGTTTCAACTTCAAAGTCAAATGCAACTTCAGCATAGAATGCTTTTTCTTTTTCACCGAGTTTTCTAAATCTACTTTTATTCATATCAATGCCTGTTTTTTCATAAAACTCTGAGAGTAATCCTAAGTAATATGCTACAAACTTGTTAGGAATTATTCCAGATTCAACAGCTTGTTTACAAGTTACTGTTACCACCTCTTGTTCATTTTGAATTCGCAGTGTTGTATTTTCAATTTCAGAAAATTTATCAAGTACATCTAGTTTATTTGGATTACAAAATACTTCAATTTCAGCCTGATAAAATTCACGTAATCTTAGTAAACTCTGCCTTGGTGCAATTTCGTTTCTGAAACTTTTACCAACTTGTGCTATTCCTATCGGTAACTTACCTCTCATTGTCTTAAACAATCTTGGAAAATCGACAAAAATTGATTGACATGTTTCAGGACGTAGATATGCTTCTTCCTCTTCTGGACCGATACCAACCTTAAACATCATGTTAAATTTTTTTGTATTGTCCAAACTACCATTGCATTTTGGGCAACTGATTGCTTTCTCTTTTATAACATTATCAAACTCATTTAGATCAGAACTTTCCGGAATTTCAACTTCAGATACATCAACAATTAGTTTGTCAGCTCTGAATGTAGATTTACATTCTTTACATTTCACAATTGGATCTGCAAAATTACCTAGATGACCTGATGCCTCAAAAACTGATTTTGACATAATCTGTGAACCATCAATTTCCAACATCCTGTCTCTTCTTACTAGTTGCTGCCTCCATAATTCTAAAAATTTATTTTTGATGCTAACACCATTTGGGCCATATTCCCAAAAACCAGCCTGCGAATCTCCGTATACTTCACAGCTTGGAAAATAAAACCCTCTTTCCAATGCTAACTTCATTACATTGTCATAATTCATACTAATCAGAAAATATCATAGAATAAATGCGTAATTGCTTAAGCAAGTGATTTGACTTTCTCAATGTTACCAAAATCGTCACGTCTATCATCTATTGGCGTTTCCAACACCATTGGTATTTTCTTTTTATTCATAATTCTAAT
>MDSV01001337.1_pt1 | contig 11514 bp, 7 predicted proteins | sample 810851 | NCBI WGS metagenome assembly MDSV01 (sample SAMN05326640, study PRJNA326480) | marine metagenome | isolation source: seawater | place: Atlantic Ocean: North East | collected 2012 | reverse complement strand
GTAATTACATCATTGGTAGAAAAAACAAATCCTCTTCTTGGATGAATCATATCTCCAAAAGTTAAATTAGATCTATTTACTGACTTTTGTATATAGGTTCCCTGAAGGCCAAAATTCAAAGTGAATTTTCTTGAAACATGTTGGTGATATGAATATACAAAACTTGCCTCATTAGATTGTAAAGTCTTAGCAATTTGATCACTTAACAAAATGATTCCAAGTCCGCCTTTGAATGCATCTACATATTGGTCGTAAGTAATGGAAGTGGTAATGAAATCTCCTGAGAAACTAGGCCACTGATTTCTGTAATTAGATACTATTCTAGGACATTTATTACTTCCTGTAAAGGCAGGGTTTAAATAAACTGGATTAGAATAAAATTGGGTAAATATAGGATCTTGTGCAAATATTTTAATTTCTGATAATAAAACTATCGCAAATAAAGTTCCCCATATTTTTAAATATCTATTTGTAAAAAATTTGCTTACCATTAAATAATTTATACTTATAAAATAGAAATTAGTTCTGTAAAAGGCATAAAAATAACAACATTATCAAAAAACGTAACAAAAATGAATAATTAATAAGAAAATAAAAATTTGAAAATTAAGGGATAACTTCTATATTTATAATTGTGTAAATATTACCTAAATTGTCCTTTAATTAAAATATTTTAAAAATCTAAAAATGAGTGATTTTCCATGGCTTAAAAGTTATCCTGACTTTGTTTCCCCTAGAACAGAAATAAATTATCAAAATATTGTAGAAATATATGAGCAATCAATTAAAAATTTTGGCAATAAGGTTGCCTATAAAAATATGGACGAAGAGCTTACCTTCAATGAGATCAATGAATGTGTTGATTCTTTAGTTTGGTACTTTCAGAATAAAACCAATCTTAAAAAAGGAGACAAAGTAGCACTTCAAATGCCTAATTTACTACAATACCCAATTGCTATATTTGCTTGTCTCAAGGCTGGATTTGTAATTGTCAATACCAATCCTCTTTATACAGCTGATGAAATGTTACACCAATACAAAGATTCTGGAGCAAAAGCAGTTATCATAGTAGAAAATTTTGCATACAACTTAGAAAAAATACTTTCAAAAACCGATATTGAAACGGTAATTACCACAACTATAGGAGATCTTCTAGGAATGCTAAAAGGGGGTCTAGTAAATTTTGTCGTTAGAAATGTAAAAAAAATGGTTCCAGCCTACACTTTACCTGGAAATATATCATTAAAAAAAATATTAAAAGAAAATAAAGGTAAAAAAGGAGAACCAGTTGTTATTAATGCTGAAGACACTGCTTTTTTGCAATACACTGGAGGAACAACTGGGGTTTCAAAAGGGGCAGAACTTACTCATGGAAATATTTGTGCAAATGTTTCACAAGTTGAAGAATGGATTGGTGAAAATATAGAACATGGTGAAGAAGTAATTATAACAGCGCTACCACTATATCATATTTTTGCGTTAACAGCAAACTGTCTTACTTTCTTTAGATACGGGGCTAAAAATATTTTAATTACCAACCCGAGGGACATGCCTAAATTTTGTGCAGATTTAAAAAAGAATCCATTTTCTGTAATTACTGGTGTTAATACTCTTTTTATTGGTCTAATGAATCAAGAAGTTTTTAAAGGTTTAGACTTTTCAAAAATGAAACTAGCTTTAGGTGGCGGAATGGCGGTACAAGATATTGTAGCACAGCAATGGGAAAAATTGACTGGAAGTGCACTTTTAGAAGCATATGGATTATCTGAAACCAGCCCAGCAGCAACAATCAATCCATGGAATAATAAACATAAAATTGGATCTATTGGGTTACCTCTTCCCAATACTGACATCAAAATTTTTGATGATAATCTTAAAGAAGTAAAACAAGGTGATCCTGGAGAGATTGGTATTAAAGGTCCACAAGTAATGAAAGGTTATTGGAAGAGAGAAGATGAAACTAAAAAATGTATGCATGGAGATTATTTCTTAACTGGAGATATTGGAACTATGGATGAAGAAGGCTTTTTTAAAATAGTTGATCGTAAAAAAGAAATGATTCTAGTTTCTGGATTTAATGTTTATCCTAATGATGTTGAAAAAGCAATTTCTGAGAACCCAAAAGTTTTAGAAGTCGGAGTTAGAGGTGAGAAGAAAGAAGATGGAACAGAATTTGTAAGAGCTTTTATTGTAAGAAAAGATCCTTCTCTTACTGAAGAAGAGGTAATTAGCTTTTGTAGAGAAAAGTTAACAAATTACAAAGTACCTAAAAGTATCAGTTTTAGAGATGAACTACCTAAATCCAATGTTGGTAAAATTTTAAGAAGATTATTAAAATAAACAGTCTATTTAAAATTAAGTTTGAATAACTCCAGTTTTATATTCTTCTTTTGCAGGATTATTGTTTGCCGCTTCTATACCTAAAGATATCCATTTTCTAGTATCTTTTGGATCTATAATAGCATCTACCCATAACCTAGATGCAGCATAATAAGGTTTGGTTTGAGAATCATATTTATTTTGAATATTAATAAGTAATTCCTTTTTCTTTTCTTTGGAAATATTTTGTCCTTTTGATTTTAGAGATGCTAACTCTATTTGTAACAGTACTTTTGCTGCCTGTTCCCCCCCCATTACTGCAACTTTTGCTGTAGGCCAACTAACAATTAAAGTAGGATCGTAAGCTTTTCCACACATAGCATAATTACCAGCACCATAGGAATTTCCCATAATTATAGTAAACTTAGGAACAACTGAATTTGACATGGCGTTTACCATTTTAGCTCCGTCTTTTATAATTCCTCCATGTTCAGATCTACTACCCACCATAAAACCACTGACGTCTTGAAAAAATACTAGCGGTATTCTTTTTTGATTACAATTCATTATAAATCTGGATGCTTTATTAGCACTATCGCTATAAATAACTCCGCCAAATTGCATTTCAGAACTACTTGTTTTTACCACTTTTCGTTGGTTTGCAACTATTCCAACCGCCCATCCATTGATTCTTGCATATCCACAAACTATTGTTTTTCCATAAGTTGCCTTATACTCTGTAAATTCTCCATCATCAATGAAAAAATTTAAAATTTCTTTTACATCATAATTAGTAGCTCTTAGGGCTGGGAAAGTACCATAAAAGTCGTCAAAATTTAATTTTGGGGGTTTACTTTCTCTTTTATTAAAATTTTGCTTTTCAGAAATAGATATTTTATCCACTATTTCTCTGATAGTTTTTATACAGGTTTTCTCATCTGAAGAATGATAGTCAGTAACCCCACTAATTTCACTATGGGTAGTAGCTCCTCCTAAACTTTCGTTATCTATTATTTCACCTACAGCTGCCTTAACTAAATAAGATCCTGCTAAAAAAATAGTACCAGTTTTATCAACAATTAATGACTCATCACTCATAATGGGTAAATAGGCCCCTCCAGCTACACAACTTCCCATTACCGCAGCAATTTGAGTAATTCCCATAGAACTCATTTTGGCATTGTTTCTAAATATTCTTCCAAAATGTTCTTTGTCAGGAAATATCTCATCTTGTAACGGAAGAAAAACACCTGCACTATCAACAAGGTAAATAATAGGTAAGCTATTTTCCATTGCTATTTCCTGAGCTCTAAGATTTTTCTTTGCTGTAATTGGAAACCATGCTCCTGCTTTTACTGTTGCATCATTAGCTACAACTACACATAATTTTTGATTAATGTATCCTAAAACAACAATTACCCCACCTGCAGGACATCCACCATATTCATCATACATACGGTACCCCGCAAAAGCACCTATTTCGATAGATGTACTATTTCTATCTAAAAGTAGACGAACCCTTTCCCTTACAGAAAGTTTTCCTTTTGAATGTTGTTTTTCTATTTTTTCTTTGCCGCCTCCCAAATAAATTAAATTAAGCTCTTTATTCAACTTAGATATCATAAGTTTTAATTGATCTTCATTTTTATTAAATGCTATTTCTTTAGGTGAACCTTTCATTAATCAGAAAATTATTTACAGTTAATTAGCTAATATAAATAATATCAAGATACCTCTTATACAGCTTTTAAAGTATATTTGAAAGAAAAAAATCAATGAAAATTGGGATTGTTTTATATCCAACTTTTGGTGGAAGCGGAATAGTAGCAACAGAACTTGGCAAAGAATTAGCTAAAAAAAATCATCAAGTTCATTTCATTACCTATACAGAGCCTGTCCGTTTAGGAGAACTTAGAAAAAATATTTTTTATCATGAAGTTACCACCTCAGATTATCCTCTTTTCAAGTACACTCCTTATGAGCAAGTTCTCACTAGTAAACTAGTTGATGTTGTTAAATTTGAAAAATTAGACTTATTACATGTTCATTATGCCATTCCTCATGCTTCTGCAGCTTACATGGCTCAACAAATATTATTGGACCAGAATATAAAAATTCCCTTTATTACTAGCTTACACGGAACAGACATTACTTTAGTTGGAAAAGACCCATCATTTGAACCAGTAATTAATTTTTCAATTAATCATTCCAGCTCAGTTACTGCTGTTTCTAAAAGTCTCAAGAAAGAAACTGAAAAACTTTTTAAAGTTCAGAAGAAAATTAACGTTATTCCAAATTTTATTTGTATTCAAGATTATCATCTTGTTAATAATGATTTTTACAAAAAAAGATTTGCTCCAAATAATGAAAAAATTATTTGTCATATTTCAAATTTTAGAAAAGTAAAAAGGATTCAGGATGTTTTAGCAGCTTTTGAGATAATTTCAAAAAAAATTGCTGTTAAGTTAATTTTAGTTGGGGACGGACCAGAAAGATCAAGCCTAGAAAGACTTTCTAGAGAATCTGTTTATAGTAACCACATTTACTACTTAGGAAGTTTAAAATCTACTAAAGAAGTTCTTAATATTTCTGATATATTTTTCCTACCATCCTTAACAGAAAGTTTCGGGTTATCTGCTTTAGAAGCTATGGCTTGTAGTGTTCCTGTTATATCTACTAAAACTGGAGGAATACCAGAAGTTGTGGTCCATGGTGAAAGTGGAATGCTAAGTAATGTTGGAGATTTTAAAAATATGGCAAAAAATACCCTTAATATATTATCTAACGAACATCAATTAAAAAAATTTAAGGCTAATGCGTTAAAACAGGCTCAGAAATTTGATGTAAAAAAGATATTACCACTATATGAAAAGTTGTATGAAGATTGTATTGAAGGTCATTTTAATAAATGAATCCAAAATTCATCTCTTACAGGATTCGATGTTCTGTTACCAACTTCGTCGTAAGTACTTCCAAATGTTCCATCCATAATCACTAAATAGGCTCCATCTCCACATCGGTTTCCGTTATCTAATGTTCCATCCCATTCAAAGTTTGGGTCATCAGATGAAAATACTAGTTGACCCCACCTATTATAAATTTTAACTTCCATTACATCATAACATGGATCTTCTTGACCAGCAAGACTGTAAACATCATTATCACCGTCCCCATTAGGTGTAAAAACGTTAGGAATTTCTTTTACATCTCCTGAAGGTGGTTCTACAGTAACATGAGAGGAGGCAAATACAGTATCTGAACCACAAACTGAAGAAAATGCTCTGTAGTTTAAATCAAATTCTTTCTGGAAAACATAATCACAGTCCGTAACCCAACAAAATCTTAAAGCTACTTTTTGAACTGCAGATGAAATATCACCTACATGAGAATAATCAATCATTGAGACGGTATAACCCAAACTGTCATTAAAATTTTCATAATAATGCTCTCCTGTTAAATTGTTAAATAATGGATGGACAAATGTTGAATCAAAACTAAAGTTTCCCGAGTAAGGTTCAATAGAGAGTGTATCGTTTATATTGAAAGTATCTTCTGCAAATAAATCAATACACATGGTATCATCAAGAGTAACGCTAATGTCAGAAGGAATATCTAAAAAAGTAGGAGACGGTTTTTTATTTACATGAACACTAATTTCTTTAACTTCCGGATTGTAACCGCTACAATCAACCGTGTAGGCGTCCATGTTAATAAAAAATGTAGAATCGATTCCTTCACAGGGTGCTTGCCAACAATGCCTTCTGTAGAATGTTCCTGTTGTTCCCATATAACCATTATTCAATAAAATTATATTGCCAAAGTTAACGGTATCACCTGTAATGTTATTCCAATCATAGTAAGCAAAACTATTATTTCCAGAAATAACAGAGTCAGGAGCAACATAAGTGTCATATAAATCAAAATTATTTGAGGTTAATCTTAGATACATTGAGTCTAAAGGATCATTAGTCCCTACTTCAATATCAAAACAAATACTATCTGTAACATAAACATCTACTAAAAAAGTATCCAAAGTTGCACTATTAGGAGCATCATTTACAGAAATCTGAGGTGGATTTGCTAAAACACAAGATTCAGATTTGTATTGAGCATCTCTTCTAACCTCTCCTATCTTTACCCCGTTTCTAAACTCTTCTACGCGAACAGCAAAGGCGAAATATCCAAAAATTGAAGGGCAGGCTGTTATTTCACCAGTTACAGAGTTTATAGACATTTGCGGTGAGCCTCCGATAGCATTAAATTGATTATAGCCAGGTGCATATGCACAAGTAGGGTAAAATGGATAAGCACCGCCTCCAGGGGCTGAATTTCCGTTATTAGGATTAGTTCCATCATCTAAAGGGGGCACCAATGAAAAAACTAAAGAATCTCCATCTGGATCAGTAACCGGCCAAGTGAAAAATTTAGTATTATTTACGCAAAAATAAGCGTCATTAGGGTAACTGCCAAAATCAGGTGTTGAGTTTTGACCTAAACCAGGATCGGGAATAATTGCAAAAATTGAAATACCATCGGATGTGGGATTTAACAAATTACTTACCAAACCATTTCTACAGCAAGTTTCATAGTGTAGGTAATAACCCATAGAAAAGTTAGGCAATGTCACAGGAGTTAAACTATTGTAGACTCCTTCCTCTATTCTGAAGATTGCAGGGTTTGGGGTAAAACAAGGATCTCCTAGAGGGACAATAGATCCAGATCCTCCGTTAAGATAAAGAGTCTTAATAGTTTGTAAATTATTGGTTCCTACTTTGTAAATACCAATAGTAACTGAAGTGGGCATATTAACTGCACCGTTAACGTCGTCTCTGTAAAGTCTTAATTGAACGTCATAAACACTAGAATTCGAACCATGACTGATCATTGTTACTTTAAAATCACCACCTATTAGATGAGTAGCATGAATTTTTGAAGAGCAAAATAAGAGTAATGTAATTACAAAAAGAAAAATATTTTTATAAATTAATTTTATCATACAGATTTAAATGGATTGTAAAACTAATTTATTTACTGATAAAATCAAATTACTTTTTTGGGGCATTTGTTACAATAACAAAAAAACAAGTTTAATTGATATCTTATAAAAATTTAAGTAAATATTTTAAATATAGTTTTTTAAATTACTTTTATTGTATATGAATAAAGAATTGATTTCTCAGATGTTGAATGCTTTGTGGTTGCCAAGGTTAATTGAAGAAAAGATGCTCATTCTTCTTAGACAAGGAAAAATTTCTAAATGGTTTTCTGGAATTGGGCAAGAGGCTATTTCTGTTGGTTCAACTCTTGCTATGGAGAATGATGAATTTATATTACCAATGCATAGAAATTTAGGAGTTTTTACAACAAGAGATATTGATTTATTTCAACTTTTCTGTCAATTTCAGGGTAAAAAAGAGGGATTTACCAAAGGAAGAGATCGATCTTTTCATTTTGGAACAATGAAACATCATATTGTTGGTATGATATCTCATTTAGGACCTCAACTTGGAATAGCATGTGGGATTGCTCTTGCTGAAAAAATTGAAAAAACAAAAAAATCAGTATTAGTATTTAGTGGAGATGGTGGAGCAAGTGAAGGTGATTTTCATGAAGCATTAAATGTGGCTTCAGTATGGAAACTACCAGTAATATTTGTAATTGAAAATAACCAATGGGGACTTTCTACCCCCTCAAAAGAACAATTTAATTGTAAACAATTTATAGATAAGGGAATAGGCTATGGTATGAAAACTGCTCAAGTAGATGGAAATAATATACTTAAAGTATATGAATGCATTAGTTCAGTAAAATCATCACAAAAGAAAAAATCTGAACCATTCTTAGTAGAAGCGATCACTTTCAGAATGAGGGGTCACGAAGAAGCATCTGGAACAAAATACTACCCTCAAGGTTTACAGGACAAATGGAAAAGTAAAGATCCTATTTTGAGGTTAGAGAAATTAGTTCTAGATAAAAATATTTTCTCTTTAGATGAAATAAATGAAAAAAAGAAAGAAATAAAAAAAAGAATAAATCATTCATGGGATTCCGCCTTTTCTACTCCAAGATTAGAAGCAAATTTAAAATCAGAACTAAACGATCTATATAAAGAGCATATTCCTAAAGAGAATCAAGAGAAAGGCAAAAAAAAAGAATTAAGATTTATAGATGCTCTTTCTCAAGGTTTATTTCAAGCAATGGAAAAATACAAGTCTTCCATTATAATGGGGCAAGATATTGCTGAGTATGGCGGAGTATTTAAAGTAACTGATGGATTTCTAGAAAAATTTGGTAAAGATAGAATTAGAAACACCCCACTATGTGAATCGGCCATTGTAGGTGCTGCGCTCGGGCTTTCTATAAAAAATAGAAAAGCTATCATGGAAATGCAATTTGCAGATTTTGCTAGTGTAGGATTTAATCAAATAGTCAACAACCTTGCTAAATTACATTATAGATGGGGAAAAAATGCAGATGTAGTCATAAGAATGCCCACTGGTGCTGGAGTTGGAGCTGGGCCTTTTCATTCTCAAAGTAATGAAGCTTGGTTTTTTCATACTCCAGGATTAAAAATTGTATATCCATCCAATCCCTCAGATGCCAAAGGATTAATGACTGCAGCCATTGAAGACCCTAACCCTGTTCTAATATTTGAACACAAGGCATTATATAGAAGCACTACTGGTGAAGTTTCTGAAAATTACTACACTACACCCATTGGAGAAGCAAAACTCATACAAAAAGGGCAAGATTTAAGCATTATAACTTACGGAATGGGGGTTCATTGGGCAATAAACATCATCAATGAAATGAAAATTTCTGCTGATATTCTAGACTTAAGAACACTTCTTCCATTGGATAAAAATGCCATTTTTAAAACTGTTCGAAAAACTAATAAAGTGCTCATTGTTCATGAAGACTCTTTAACAGGTGGTATTGGTGGAGAACTTTCTTCATTAATTAATGAAAATTGTTTTGAAAATTTAGATGCTCCAATTTTAAGATGTGCAAGTTTAGATACTCCTGTACCATTTGCTCATGAATTAGAAACTCAATTTTTAGCGAATAATACTCTAAAAGAAAAAATTGAATATTTGATGAATTACTAATTATGAAATATATAGTTTTATTTATTCTTTTTCCTTTAATAGTTTTTTCTCAAAACAATAATTTTGTAATGGGAATAAATGGAGGTTTATACATCGCTAATCAAAATACATCCAATCAATATAATGGCAATTACAATAATTATGGTGTATCAAGTATTTTAAACAATCCATTAAATCAGACAAAATTTGACCAATTTTTTCAATATCCTTACTATATATATGATATACCTAGTGATATAAAATACAACCCCTCTTCAGAAATAGGATTCCATATCGGATGGAAAAAAAAAGAATCTAAATATTATGTAGATATAAATTTTTCGGATATTAAAATTCAAGATTTTATTACAATTGCAGTTGATAATCCCAACAACCTTTCTCCAGATCCTGATTATGAACCTATCAGCATTACAGGAAATGAAAAAAGAAACATGATAAATTTGGGTTTTCAGAAAAAAATTTACGAAGAATCAAAAATCACTTTGTTTTACCCAATTTTTGTTCAATTTTTGGAAGTAAAAATTGTAGATAATTTTATTACAATTGATAATCAACGTTATAATATAATTCATAATTTTCAAACATCTACAAGTTCTAATCAAAGTCAAGGAAGAATTGGTCTTGGATTTGGAAGTGGTTTGGTAGTAAATTATTTTGCAAATAAAGAGGTTTCTTTCGAATTTGGATATCACATTCAATACTCAAAAACTAATTTTTCCGAAAGTTTAGATCCTTGGGGTATTCAAAATTCCATTTTTGCTAGAATTGTTTTAAATGGATCAAAATATCTAAAAAATCTTAACAATTAAAATATTAAATGAAACTCTTAAATATAAGAAGTTCTAATATTTTAATTATTTTGATATTTACAATTATCGTTGATTACTCTTTTGCCCAAGAAGAAAATAGACTAGATAGTACCCAAAAAAAAAATATAATTCTTAATTCCGTGGCTTTAGGAGCTACTACATTCTCTTACTTTGGTCTTTATAATTTATGGTATAAAAATTACCAACAAACTTCTTTTCATTTTTTTAATGACCTTGAAGAATGGAATTATATGGATAAAGCAGGTCATGTTTATTCTTCTTATCAAGTTGCAAGAAAAAGTCATTTATTTTTAGAGAAAAAAAATATTAAAAATTCTTTAGAAAAAAGTTGTTTTTACAGTTTGTTCTTTATGCTGGGAATTGAAGTTTTAGATGGATTTTCAGAAAAATGGGGGTTTTCAAATTATGACCTACTTTCCAATTTTGTCGGAACTGGGATTTTTTATTTTCAACAAAAAAAATTTAAAAGACAATCATTGAAATTAAAATTCTCTTCTCATTTAAGCCCATATGCTATTCATAGACCAAGTTTATTAGGAGATGAAAAAAATATATCACAAAGAATTTTTAAAGATTACAACGGACAAACCTATTGGCTCACATTTGATTTTGATAATGATATTCAAAATAGGTTAAAAGTTTTTAAATATTTAAATTTTTCTCTGGGATACTCAATTGACGGTTTTATTGGAGCGAGAAATAATAATATTCTAAACTGTGCAGAATGCAATGAAATTAATAGGCAATCACAATTACTATTTAGCGTAGATTTAGATTTTTCTGAAATTAAGACCAAAAATCGTGTGCTAGAATTATTATTAAATTCTTTTTCACTAATTAAGTTCCCAGCTCCTACTCTAATATTGCAAGATCAAAATGAATTTAAATGGTTTTATTTTTAATAAAATAGAAATAAAAATTTACATCCTTAATTATTATATATTTTTGTTATAATTGTGTTGATGGAAATTATTTCGAGCATTGGTACATTACTTATGCTAATTGTTTTACAATTAGTATTAGGATTTGATAACTTATTATACATAGCATTAGAATCTAAAAAAGCCCCAAAAGAAAATCAAGAATATGTAAGAAAGTTAGGGATTTCCATCGCTATTATACTAAGATTAGTACTACTTTTTTTATTGGTAAATCTTGTTGAGAATTTTAAAAATCCGCTAATTTATTTAAATTCTGAATTTATCAAATTGAATATGAATTTACATTCACTAATTGTATTATTCGGTGGAGGGTTT
>MDSV01047194.1_pt1 | contig 11515 bp, 8 predicted proteins | sample 810851 | NCBI WGS metagenome assembly MDSV01 (sample SAMN05326640, study PRJNA326480) | marine metagenome | isolation source: seawater | place: Atlantic Ocean: North East | collected 2012 | reverse complement strand
CTGAGTTAAAAAAAAAATTCTCCGCACTATCTCGCCTCCAGTCTCGTCAACCGCATAACTGGGGGGGAAGACAATTATAAGGTGCTAACACGCGGACATGTCCGGTCCACGGCGCCGGAGCCTTTCTGGCTAGCTCTTCCAAAGCTTCTCCTGCGCCAGCAACGCGACCACGTCGAGCATTGTCGGCTCCTTTGGAAGAGCGAGTTGAGTCAACTGGGCACTCAAGGCCTTCTTGGCTCCGAGCCCTTGGAACAGGCAGTTGTGCAAGCGGTCGCAGAACCGATCGATCCACTCTGCCGGTGCCACCTGCGGCTGTGTGGTGCCACCGAGCGCACCAATCTGCGGTTGCGTCCGTGCGTCTTGCATTCGAATGCGCGCCAGCCACGCGCTGCCCTTGGCCATGCTGGCCGCTGGTGCCAATGGTGCTTTCGCCACACCTTGTGGTGGAGTCTCCGATGTGGAAGGCTCGTCATCATCCCATTCAGAGTCGTCGTCGTCGTCGTCGTCGTCGTCGTCTTTCTGTTCGTATTCTCTGGTCTGGGCCCGTGCAAACATCTCTCCTGGCGTCTTGTTTATTCCCGACGAGCCTACGTCCTGCTCTGAATTCGCAGCGGCGTACGCCGCCGCATTTTCCCGTCGCGCCGCTTTGCTCGCTTCCGTCTCACGCTGTACGGCCCATTGCTCTGCGCCTAGTTTTAGAAGATCTGCGAGCTCAAGCAGCTTCTTAAGCATCTCAGTTGGCGCCTTAATGGCACCAGGCTTCGCATCCTTGTCGTTGAGCAAGAGCTGAATCTTTTTGATGCAATTGTTAGCCGCGGTGTTCCGGGTTTCCAGTTGCGCTCCTATTGCCTCCTGCATCATGTTGAACATGTTGACGATGGTCTTAACATCACCTTCCGCAATGGGCAGGCTCGCGTTGCCCACCGATTCTTCCATTGCTCTGATCGCACTCTTCACCGGACCGTCAGAAATGACTTGCAGCTGCTTCACCAGTTCTTCGTTTTGTAGCTTGCCGGCGTCCTGGAGAGGCAGCAGATAAGCTTTTAGATTATCCGCTGCCGTCTCCATGCCGTTCAGTTGCGCGCCGTGGAGCATCGCTGCAAAGTATGCGATTCCTGGCATCAAGCCCTTCTTACTACTGCGCGTTGAACGCTGCTGAAAGTCCGGGTTGGTCGGTTTGTAGGTTTTAACCTGTGTGAAGATCGACTCAAAGGTGTACTGTTCGTTGTTGCCGTTGGGGGCCAGGAGACCGATCGTGCGCACGAGAGCCGCCCAAGTATTGCGAAACTCTGTGTTCGCTGGGGAAGTAATGAAATTGCAGAGTCTCTCCTTTGCCTCAGCCATTTGATCAACCTCGTTGAACTTGGTAAACACCTCCTCTGCGATCGTTTTGACCATCTTCAACAGGTTCACCAGGTAAGGCGCCTTTGACAGTTCGTAAGCAAAAGTGTTGAATGGCTCGAAGAACACCTCGTCGTCGTAATTACGCGCATTAAATTCTTCTTCGGCCGCCTTGATGGCTTCCTGCGAATCGTTGGCCGCTACTGCGGCCACCCACGCGTCGTGTGCCGCCTTTCTTTCTTGCACCCACCTTTCCATTTTTTCCTGTGCGGATTTGTTCTTAAACAGCCCCAGTTCGTGCACCTCCAACAGTGAAGAAGTCAGTCTCTGCATTTCCTCGATGCAGCTGAGCAGGCGTTGCACCTTCCACTTGTCGGTCTTTCGCTCGCGATCTATCGCGGTCATGTACTCGATCAGTTCCACAAACGCATCCGGTGCAGAAAAGCTGTAGCCGGTCTTGATCTGTGTGCCCAGCTTCGCGTTCAGTTCTTCCAGTTGGCCCACATTTTTAACCACGCCGCCTATATGCGAGAACTTGTCGATCAATTTGTTCTCTTGCAGGGGCACAACGCGCTTGGCCATAGCTTCATCTTTCTTGCGCTTCTTCTCCTTCGCAACATCTTTCGCTTTCTGCTCTAATAGCACGGCATCTTTGGTCTTGGTAAACGCGCCCAGTACGGTTTGCTGATCCGAGCCCATTACCCAGTCTTTGGCGCCCGAAACAAATTCGGCTGCGTCGTCGTTCTTCTTAGCCACGAGCCTCATTGGTTTGTACTCGGCCCCGTTCTTTTCCGAAAGTGCCAAATGAAGTTTCAATGCCGCGTTCTTCATGGAACCTCCGCCTGAAGGCGGAGGCGGAGGAGGCGGAGGCGGCGGAGGAGGCGGGCCCTTCTCCCCGCTCATCGTTGGTGGCGCCATGGCCGGAGGTGCCAATGCCGCTGGCACAGCAGGAGTTTCAGGGACCGATTCAGGCGGGGCAGCTCCACCATTCGCTTCTGGTGGTGCCTGTGGCGCAGGCTGGATGGCCGCGTCAGACGGGCCGGCTGCACCTCTCGATGGCGGCTCTCGCACTGGCGGCTCTCGCACTGGCGGCTCTCGCACTGGCTTTGGCGCTTGCGCGGGTGGCGACGCGCTGGCCGCTTCGGCCGGCTTGTAGTCGCCGAACACTCTTCTGAACCGCTCATGCATTGCGGTCTGTATGGATTTCAGATCGTTTGTTGATTCGTGGGCCACTAGCCCGCCAACAAGCACCTGTAGCGTCGACGCCCGCTTGATCAGGTACGTCTGGCTTTGGGCATCCTCCCAGTTTGACGCCAACGTTGCGCATACGGTGGCAAGCTCAATCCACTCCGGCGCGACCTTCTGCATGTACACGCAGTGGCGTTCGTCGTGTTCCCAAACCACAAGTTGGCCCTGCGCCGCAGCGATCGACGTGGTGCTGTTGTTCAGCAGCAAATGGCAGATGTGCAGCGACGCCAGCGCATGGGAAGTGCGCGCAGCGCGCGCTGAAAAGATCGCCGGGTCGGGCTTGACCTCGGGTGGCTGTGGCTGGTACGTGACGAGCACAGCCATCTTTGTTGCGTTGACGTCTAGAATGCCACAGATCAGCACCGATGCTCCTGTGCCGGCAAGCGCCGAGAGGCACGAGATGGTGCACTCGTTGGCAATGCGGGCACTCTCGTCGCCGTCCTGCGCGCTTGAGATCTCACGGCGACGCACGATCACGTTGGTGTCATTGGGCTGCCAGGCCATGATGTCTAGCACCTCGGCGTCGGGGAAGTGGCTCTCGTCCATTTCCTCCATCACGTCAACCATCTGGGCGTGTGTAAGTTTGTGTCGGACCATTTTGATCTCCCCGTCCTCTGGATTCGCAATGACTTGGCCACCCGCCGTCGTCAGACTGGTGTAAAACGCCTTGGCTCCTTCATCCGTCCACTTGCGCACAGTAGGCAGTTTGTACCCGGCAAACGTTGCAACGTCTTGGCCGTAAGGCTTTGGACCAAAAGCGCACAGCATATACTGGCCCTCTTGAAGAGCTGTGCTCACTTCCTCAAACTTGAAGCGTGTGATCTTTCGGACACACGCATTGGGTATTCCGCCGAAAACCAGCCGCGCATCGTCAGCACCCACTGTGAGGTTTTGTAGCTTGCCCGGACCGTACACGAGCGGAAACTCATCACTGCACAGGTTGCCCGTCGGAGCCGGTGATGGGTGCGAATGTGGCGCATCCTTGCGGCTGCGACGCGGCGGCACCAGCGGCCGCCATGCCCGGCGGTCATAAGGACGTGCCATGTCTCGGGCGTCCAGCGACAGCATTGCCGCTCCCCTTTCTGCTATCTACGGTTGAGTGCGCTAGCAATATGTTGAGGGGAACACCGTACCAGCACAATCACAGACAGGCTGCAATGGCTGTGCCACAAAGTGCGCTCTCGACAACCAAGCGCGCGTGGAAGGAAATGAAGGAGCACGAAGTGCAGGGTGCGCCCGCCAAGAAAATCAAAGAGTGGAGAGCGGTCACTGCGCAGGCCAACAAGGAGATCGTAAAGCTTCAGCGAGAGCTTGAAGCAACGCGTCAGCGCGCCGCTGTCGAGCGGGACATCTTGGCGGAGGAAATGCGCAGCGAACTTGTTTCGCGAGAAGCGAATGCGGTGCGTACGGCGGATCGGTACAGCGCTTTCAGTGATAGGCTGGTTGACGATGGCGCCACGGCAAAAGGCGTCTACGAACGCGCAGTGCGCGCCGCTGCGTCCATCGAGGCGTCTTTTGCCGGCCTGTGCACGCACGCGCTAAACGTAGGTAGCGGCACGGCAAAGCTTGTGGAACGCACACGGCAGACCGAGGGCGGTGCGCTCGATGTTTGACATTGATTTGTCGCTGCGTGTGCCGGTCGCTGCGCCGGTCGCTGCGCCGCAGGAGGCGCAGCCGCAAGTAAAAGCGGAGCCAGTAGAAGCAGAGCAAGTCTCCCAGTGTCCAGTAAGTGTGGACAGCACCAGTGTACCCGTGGTTGAGGAACCCTCGCCGTCAACCCCGACAAAGCGTATACTTTCGAAACAGAACACCCCCGAGCCGGACGAGCGGGAGGTCGGCCCGTGTACGCCAGAGGCGACCAAGCGAATGCGGCTTGTAGTACAAGACGCCTTTGCGGAGCAGCAACCGCCACCCGGGAACCCACAGCCACTGCCGTCGCTGCCGCCGCTGCCGTCGCTGCCGCCGCTGCCGCCGCTGCCGCCGCTGCCGCCAAGCCCTGACTGCTTGGCGCCGGAGCCCCTGTTGCGGCCACAACCACCGGGAGAACACGCAGGTGTGTTGTCAGAAGAAGGTGGGATCAAGGCCTGGATGAAGAAGCAAGACCACAAAGACCAACCGCCCGCCCGTCTGGTGCGCTAACACGCGTGTGGACACGCTGAAGGGCAAGGGAGTGAATGCAACAGGTTGTGGACAGCATGGACAACACGGACAACACGGACAACACAGACAACCCAAACAACGCAGACAGTGCGGAAAGCCTAGAAGCAGGCAGTGCACTGGAAAAGCTCACACTCAAGGACGAGAGCGCCGAGAGCGACCCCGCAGCATTCCTTCCTTTTGAAACGCACGAAGATGCCTTGAACGCACTCTACAAAGTCGGATACGCGAGACCGCACCAAGCGCCCGAGTTCTCGTCGGCAGGGCTGGTGCAGAGCGTAAACAAGCTGCTCGAATCCGAAGGCCTGTTGCTCATGGACATGACGGACACGCTGCCAGTTACGCCGCAGGCGGCGTTCCAAGCGCTGACGGTTGCTGCGTTTAATGCGGCGGCGGCGACGCGCAAGCATGAGAAGGCAGCCTTTCTGATCATGCGCACGCAGGGAAATACCCCCAGTTTCCTTTTCGGCCATCACTGGAACCTGGTGCAGTCCTTTGGCAAGGAAATGGCCTTGCAGCACGTGTTCAACCAGCCGACGCCGGCAGCGTTTGTAATCTTTCGCGATCGGGAGATAGTCCTGCCATCGGCGGTTTACCACGAGGAAATGGCTACGCGTCTTCTGGCCGCCGAGATCACGAAGAACCCAAAGTACTTTTGCTGCGAACTCTGCGGGGAGGGACTGGTGACACACGACGATGCAGGGAACATAACCTCCATCGCAGAGGTGGCCGTCACAATGGACAACCGCCTCTTCAAGCGTACGTGTGTCGAGGCGCACAATGAGAGGGCAATGGCGCTTAGGGAAAGGGGTGTAAAGAGTGTTGACGTCCGCCCGGACGACAAGATTCTAAATGCATAGAATTCGTAAATAGAGCACGAAGACCAACCCGCAATTCGGTCAGGTTGATGTATGTGTGGCGTGCGCTGGAGTTTGGTGCAAACCCAATGTGGTGGTAGTCCACCCACTGGGCACCTGACAAGAACCAGTAGTACGTATTGGCCCACGGACAGCCCCCATTGTCCTGTACGCGCACGCTAAGAGGAGTGCAAATGAACTCGAGCACCCCGGGAACCGCGCGCCTGTCCCCAATGTTCATCCACAGAGTGTTCGCCATGGAGGCGCCGTGCGGGCCGATGGCAAACGTGGAAGAATGGAACAACTGCATCTGAACCGACACGCGTGCTGTGCCGTAGTGGACTCTAAAGTGCTCTTGGCGTTGGTGAGCCCGCATTGCACGGCGCACTTCCCGCTGGATGGCGTGGTTGTGGGAATGCGGAATTCTGCGACCGTTTTTTGCAGTTAGCCGTGTGCGAGTGGTGTAGGTGACGATTCCGCGTCTCGGGCGCACAAAGGGAATCCATGTGTCAAGCCTCGCGCGAAAGTTCTGCACATGCTGCGTACGATGCCAGGCGAACGGATTGCCAGCTCCGGGAAGGAGGACTCTCAGGTTGCCACTGACGCAGGTCCACACATCTCTGGCCACCAAGTAGAGCCGATCCGTAAGTGCGGGCGCGAGTGCTTTAAAGATGGCTTTGACCACCGGGGTGTAGATCAGGATCAGGTGCGCATCACCGCTGTGACCGAGCACCGAAGACACCATCGGCAGGAAATCGGACACGACGTGACCAAAGCTGTGGAGCCACCGCGAATGCAAAGCCACGGCCGGACCAGACACGAATCCGTCACACCTCGAGTTGCTCGTGTTGGGAGGAGCGTCGATCCACCAATCTTTGTGGCGCACCACGAGACTGTCGTTGTAGACGACGCCAGAGAAGCTTCCATATCCATGTGAGCCGCTTCGAAAGAGTACGCGCGCGTCGACTACCGTGACAAACTTGTCGGAGCTCGGGTTGCGGGTCCAACCAGATCGCCACCTCTGGACCGCCGCCCTGTGCTGAGTTAGCAGTGTCTCATTGTCGGTGTGCAGCGTTGGTGCTCGCCACTGCAACCCGCTTGCCCTGATTGTCGGCATCGACGGCCACGGCGGTGTTGTGTGCGCGCGTTTGTCGAAGGGCTAGCGTCGGAACTTTCAGCTCTCACCTTTACAAAAACGTACAACGCAATTAGGGCGGCGTGTCAAGCTCGCGCTTTGCGCGCCTTCTCCTCTTCCGCCTCCGCCTTGCGCTTGGCCTCGGCCTCGGCCATCTCTGCATCTCCTTGCTCATCCTTGATCCAGAGTAGGCTCGTGGCCATCTCTGCCGCTTCTTCAGTGGGCATCCACGCTTCCATCTGATCGTTCCTGTCAACGTCGATGGGAAGCATGTTTTCGACGGCCATTCCTCGGCTTCTTGGATCACAAGCGTCGCTCTGAGCGTAGCGAAGGTCTTCCAACGCGTCCGCAACGACGTCCAGAAACTTTTTGTTTCGCGTGTTGTCGCAGTAATAGGGCATCCTGATTGCCTTCCTGTCCTTTTTGTCCTGTTTGGTCTTCTCGATGGTCACGACAACGTCGTAAATCACCTCTGGAATCCACATGCGAGCGTACCAGTATTGGCGCAGCCTGCTTGCGGTGTTCTCGTTGACGATGATGTATTCCTTCCAGCCGAAAGGAGTCGCCATCCAGTTTTGCACAAATTCTCTCGCGGCTCCGTAGACTTTGAGCAATTCGCCTCTGTTGCTACTGTAAAGCCACGGCCTGTTGCCGGTATTGAACTCCTCAGAGTCAAACTCCTTTTCCCGCGCCTGGTCTGTTTTCCTGACAACCCGGTCATCGTCGCCGGTCAGAATGGTGGGCACCCTGTATGTGCCGGGTGGTGCCACCGCGTCTTTGCGCCACGCATGTGTTTTCACGTAGTTTTCGGGGTGCGTGCCGTAGCCGTAGACGATGATCACAAACATATTCCTCTTCTGGACATCTCCGGTCCCAGTAATCTGGTTGGTAACTTGCGGATCGCCCTGCTTCTTGTTCTCCCGGTTATCAACCGTTTTGATGTACTCTGTCACCTCGCCGCGTATCCGATTGGTCCGAACTCTGTCGTCGAGGCCGGTTTCAGCTCGTGTCGAAAGCGGAACATCGTCTTCTGAGTCGGAGTCGGCCTTGCACGCGGTCTTCTTCTTCTTCTTGGGCTTGGGTGTCGCCCAGCCGAAGTCTTCAGGGGAGAAGATCTCTATGCTTACACCAGCTTTCAGGTATTGCAACTTGAACTTCTCTGGCGAGTCTTCGACATTTTTTGTTTGGATTGCTGGAAACGCTTCTGTCTGCACCTTTGCAGACATGTCATCAATGCTTTGAAGACACTCGTACATGTGGCGAAAGTAGCCATATTTCTCCAGATCCGGGTAAAAGCTCGTAGTCACCTTGTCGCCGATTTCCAGGCTTACGGTGGTGCTATGCAGCGGGGAGTGCATGATGCGCTCCAGTTGGTAGCCGAGCATTTGCGCTGCATCTCGGAAGACGCTCTCGTGCATCTCTCTGTCTGATGCCTTAAAGCTCAGGTTCCAGTTTTCGGCCTTCTTGCCCAACCACGCAAAGATCACGTCTTCCCGCTTGTTGCGCTCCGTGTTTGTTGCGTCCGATTGCGAGAGTAATCGCACGCCCCACTCCCTCCCCTCCTTGGTGACCTGTCTGCCCTGGAACGCATCGATCGACGCACCGTCGTGGGCGGTCAACGCCAGCTGTGACAGGTCCGGCAACATCTCTGTGACACCTTGTACTAACACTACAACCACTGACACCAGATGGTGCAACCAACACGCATATTGGCCGCCTAGATCACTTACCGGCACGCTCAGATCTCAGATATATCCTTCTTCGCCATGTCGTACTCCTGCTGCTGACTTGCGCTGGCGATGTGCACGCGCCCTGCGTCGACGGCCTTGGCAAACCGTCGCATCGCAAACGTGTTGTACGCGTACATGTGGTCGCCCTCGCGGCTGACGCGGAAGCGCTTCATGCACATCTGCTGGAAGGCGCAGCTGAATTTGATGGCGTCGTCCATGTCATTAGGTGAGTCGTCCATAGGCGCAACGTCGCCAAAGTAGCGGCACAATGCATTCTCGTACCCACCGTCGCAGCCCAAGTCGAAGGCCGCAGCCACCTCTGGCACGTCGTCGCACATCTGCTGCAGCCTGTGGTGAATGTGTGCGCGGTGCACCTCCTGCGCCTGGCACACGTCCAGGCCACACGGCACCTCCGCAAACCACGCCTTGTCGTAGGACCGATAGCACACCTCGATCCGTTCGCCGCCCGCGTGCCCGTCGGGCACCTTGACGATTGCCACCGGGCCGTCTTTGTTCCACGGCGACGTCTGGAGCTCAAACAGATCGCCCGGCTTCAGCCCGTCAGGGATGCGCGCCACGCGCTGAAGCATTGGTACGTTGTGCATCATCGGCATTGCCCAAGTGGCATTGGGCGAGTTCTGGGGGTACAGCACGTGTCCACAGTCCGAGTAGCAATCGAGGCCCAGGTCGACCTCCTCGTGCGTTCGGTCGTCAAACAGCATGCAGTGGTGGCACTTGCGCAGCTCTAGAAACTACAAAAAGATTGTTGCACGGGGAACGGAATGTGAATGTCTCTTCTACATTTATGGCTGCATGCGCGCAGCAAGGTCCACGGCGCCGCTTTTCACCAGCGCCAACACTCTTATCCCCTAGGTGGCATTGATCTGCGCCCCCCATTTTAAGCGGAGAACTCGTCGATGAACGCGGTCACCTCCTTCGAGTTGCGGACCGAGGGCTTAAAGGCTGCAGCCATCTGCAGGACTTCGATGGGGTCCACAGCCAACTTCATCCATTCGATGGCAAGCAGTGGCGTGCTGAACAGCGGGCGCAGGACCTGTTGTATCCCCTCTCCGCCGCCGTAGTAGGCAATCGCGACACCCGCCGCATCCCTCCGGTTGTACCTCAAGGCATTGGTGGCGGCATTCCACGGGCGCGAGGCGACCTGTCGCTGGTCCGTCTTGTAAGCTTTCACAAAGATGTTGTAGAAGGCCATGAACACGTGCGCAGTCAGGAATCCCTCAAAGATCACGTGGCCGATGACCTTGGGGTTGGCCTGCACAAACTCCGCAACCACCACCTCATTCCTCTTGAGGTGGGGCGGAATGACCAGAAAGAAGTGGTGGTCGCGCTTGATCACTTCCGTGCAGAACGATGGCATCATAGACAGGTGCAGCGGAATCATTGTGATGTACTTGCCATACCTGCGAACCCACTCCTCCGGCTGCAGCATACGGGAATTCGCGGGCACAGAGAAGTGCGACGCCATGTTGAGGACGACGTCGGGGTCGTTCTTAACCGCATCGGAGGCGTACTTGTAGAGCTTGGCGTGGGCTTCAATCATCTTGCGCGCAAAGTCGTCGTGCTCTTTCATGAAAGGCATGGCGTGCTTCTTGAGATGGCGGTAGTCGCACTTGGCGTTCAAGATGCGTGGGGGCGGCAGCTCGGCATTGGCCGCGACGCTGGCGTGGTGCCATGTCCACGGCCGGATGTCAGTGTTCCATCTCGATCCGTCGAGGCTTAGAAACGTTGCGGCCACAATGTTGGGGTCGCTCTGCAGTCGATCGCTCGCGTGACGGAACTCGAAAGGACCAGCCATCTCCACGATGAGTGGGTCGTCTTTCAACGCGGTGGCGCACTTGTAGAGGCTGAGTCCGTCCGCTTCTTCTTGGCACTCGTTCCAGCGGAAGTACGCGAGCATCGTGGCCGGGTCGGCGTGTGGCCACACGTGTTTGTCCTCGAAAGCCTCGACCGTCACGACTCCCGGAATGAGTGCCTCACACAAATGCACCGACCTCTCGTATCGCCTTTTCTGCAACAGACTCTTGCCGTAGATGGCATGCATCATGGTCTTTGCCTCGCCGCCGAAGGCCTTTCGAATCCACGTTGCTTCTGTGAAATGCACGTGCATTTCCGGGTTTGGGCCGCGCAACGGGAAAACCAGCGGAAGCGCGGCCACGCTGAAATCCACCCCCAAGACGGTCATCGGCGCCTGGAATGGCTGCAGCGCATCGATTGTCGCAAAAAGAAACTCCGTGATCTCAACGGGCGTGTTGGGCTTCTCCGTGGGAGGGTTTCCTCGCCAGAGCACCTTCCAGTACTTGGCAATCCACGGCGCGGCAACGAAGCGAGCGGCCTCACTGCGCATCCCCACCGCCGCTGCCCAGGTGGTGATGTACCCCAAAACTTCGGCTGGGGGGAGGATCGCCATGACCGCCGCGTCCATCGCGGCTGCTGCCTCGGCGGACTTGTTCTGGAACGTGAGCAGCTCGTAGAGCGTAAGCTTGTCGTGCGCCCCGGACGGCATGACCAGCTCCTTCACGATGTGGTCGAGAATGGGAGAGACCTCGACCGTCTTCGTGGGATGCAAAGTGTTGCACTGGTTCTGGCAGATGCGCAGCGGGTGCACGCTATGAGGATCGGGGTGCTGGTTCTTGAGCAGACAGCCCAGCGCGGCCGTGCCCGCCATGGCACGCTTGGATGAGGCAAGGTAGTCCATTTGGGGTCGCCTAAAACACCTGGCGCGTTCAAGAATGCCACGAGGTTGGTGGGCGCCGGGGACCAAGGAGTAGCGGGGAGGGTAGCGCACTGGGTGCTTGCTTTCGGTCCGGAGTCCGGTGGCGGTGCCGAAGGGTGCCCCTCGGCCTCGATGACGGTAGCCATGTGGGACGTCCCGGGACTCTGTGGGACGTCCCACGGCTCTACCGTCATCGAGGCCAAGGGGCACCCACGACCGCACCCTCAACGAGCATGGACCCACACGAGATCCTGGATGCACGGCTGTACGACCTGCACCAGGAAGAGCTCGAGCGCCAGGAGGTCGCTGAGCG
>MDSV01132056.1_pt1 | contig 11516 bp, 9 predicted proteins | sample 810851 | NCBI WGS metagenome assembly MDSV01 (sample SAMN05326640, study PRJNA326480) | marine metagenome | isolation source: seawater | place: Atlantic Ocean: North East | collected 2012 | reverse complement strand
GCCAGCATGCATCAATCCCTCTAAGTCTTGATGAGTGGCAGAGATGATTCTTACATCAACTGGTACTTCACTGACTCCTCCAACAGGTGTGACGACACCTTCTTGAATAACGCGAAGTAGTTTTGCCTGAAGGTCGACAGGCATATCCCCCACCTCGTCTAGCAGCAAGGTGCCTCCGTCTGCGATCCGAAAACGCCCCGGATAAGCGCTGACAGCACCAGAAAAAGCTCCTTTTTCGTGCCCAAAAAGTTCACTCTCTAAAAGTTCAGAGGGAATTGCTGAGCAGTTAAGTCCTACAAACCGCCCAGAAGTTGACCTGCCAGATAACTCATGAAGCGCTTTAGCGACCACTTCCTTACCCACGCCGGTTGCACCACGAATAAGCACTGGTGCGGAGGAGGAACCTATCTGGCTAAGATAGCTGCGCAACTCCTCGCTGACCCCGCTTGAGCCTACAAATAAGTTTTGTGAAGGCAAGTTCTGCTCCAAATTCTCAGTTATAAGTCCTGACCCAGAGTGCTTTGGGACACGGCGCATTACCCCCGCTACGAATTAACTTTCCCATTACCAATGAGGTCAACATACACTATAAATTTCTAAAATTGTTCCATTCATGCTTAGCTAGAAGTGTGGGATGGTGCTGCTAAATATATATTCGGAGTAAAAGTTTTGACATTTTCGTACCGTGCGGAAGAAGAATATCCAGTTAGGCGTTTTGTTGCAGACATTTTCGATCGGTCAAAAAAGCCTACGACACTTTCGTACGCGGTTAATTTTTTTCTCTTCAGTCTGATCATTTTGAATGTGGCTGCTGTGACTTTGGAGTCAATCGCATCAGTACGGACTCGCTGGCAGGACCAACTGACAGCTTTTGAGCTCGTTTCCGTATTCATTTTTACAGTCGAATACCTGCTGCGAATTTGGTCGGCGCCAGAACATCAAGACCTTTCGGGAGAGACAGGATCGCAGAAACGGAAAGCATATGTGTTTAGCTTCACGGGGGTGATCGATTTATTGGCTATTCTGCCATACCTTCTTCAGCTAATTGGGCTCGGCGCAGATATGCGAATGCTGCGAGTATTGAGGCTCGCGAGACTCTTAAAAATCAGTCACTACACTTCTGCTCTAGAAGACTTAATGTCGGCCATTTACTCTGAGAGAAAAGCGTTTTTGGCGGCTCTGTATCTTCTGATACTCGCACTTTTCCTATCAAGCTCACTCATCTATGTGGCGGAAAATGAGGTTCAACCTGATGTATTTAGCTCAATCCCGGAGACAATGTGGTGGTCAATTGTAACTTTAACTACCGTGGGCTACGGCGACGTTTCGCCAGTCACCGCAGTCGGCAAACTGATTGGAGCCATCACGGCCATGATGGGTGTGTGCTCTATCGCTCTACTCACAGGAATTATCGGCGCCGGGTTCTCAAATCAAATGTCAAAAAAGAAAGCAGCATTGGCATTAAAAGTTAGCGAGGTTTTGGAAGACGGCGTGATCACCAATGAAGAAGCGGCGGAACTTACCAGACTTCAGGAAAAGTTAGACTTATCGGACGACCAAATGACCGCAATCATCTCCGGCCTGCAAAATCGTCGGTAACGTAACTTATCTATAACCTAAACGCGCGAGCCGCAACCTGCATAAGTGCCTCTCGAGCTGTTGATTCTGGGCTGCACGCGCAAACACTAATCCACTTTGCACCGGAGATAGCCGTTCTGAGTGAGACAAGCGCGAGCTCTGTACCGCCATCATCTACGATGTAAGTACTTATTAAGACATTTTGATCAGCGTCGTTTTTCAGAAGCTTGGTTTCGCCGGAACTGAGAACATTAAACTGCTTGGCTAAAGCTTCCCTCAAATCACTCTCTACACCAGGCAAACCTTCAGTAGTGAGTTGATCTATCTCAGGCTCCTCTGAATCGTTTGACACGTCGCAAAATAACACGTAACCATCTGAGAAATTCTCCTCTTCCAAAGAGGCGCATGCTCGAAATATTGCACCTTTATGCAATTCATTCTCGATGTCACTAGCGGACCAACTAATTTCGCTGGGCAAAGCAACCTCAAGTACGTCCAGTACCGTGAAAAACTCGTCGTTTTTTTTCTCGAGATTTGTCATGGATCCCTCGCTATCAGCTAATTGACGTCACCATAATATTAAAGTGCCTGCAAATACAAATAATCTGCCGCGACCTAGTCGCCGCGCACTCGCGAAGCAACGTCTACTGCAGTAGACAATTGTACCGCCAAAGTAACTGTTAAATTACTGGACCTTATAATCGCTTACAATTTGATGTGAGGATGCTTTGCTCGACGCTCAAAAAACACGTCGGGTCTGACGGGATATTTCGAAACACTTGATACGACCAGCTGAAGACTGCAGTAAAAGTGCCTTACAGTGGATAATTGCTGTATCAAAACTCGGTATTGGACGGTTGACGCCATTGAGTAGCACCCCGACCTCAGTGCAACCTAGAATCCGACTATCACGGGCTCGACCGATTTGAGGGTCGAGAGGGGCCATACCCTACTCTATTGGGGGCCGGCGCTCCGTACGAGAATCTTGACGGTCATTCAAATAACACCGAAATGCTGTTGTGTATTGCAAAGACCAGAACACAATGTAAACGGCGAACAACCAGGTAATATTTGAGCCGTCGAGCAGTGTCGCCAGCAAAAACATACCCAATGCCATTGCGCCCTGCACGGTCAGTGTCAGAACAGCGGGAATATCAATCAAAATCTTATTCACAACTTCTCTCCTTAAAGTCATGTTGTTATCCGAACTGTCCACTTCCTGTCAATGGGAAGTGAGCCCCCTATGCAGTAAGTCTGGCAACATAGCCCACGGCGCCAGTTTCACCGCGGTTTCGCCACCGACGACTTGATACGTAGCATGAACTGACTCAGGATCATCGCTAACACAGCTGATTACCGTCTGATGACTTTTGTATTGCATTCAGCACTTCGCTGCCCACTAGAAGCCACTCCCCTCGCAATCGACGGAGCGTCGCTTGTCTGCGAGCACGGCCATCGCTTCGACGTCGCGCGCCAGGGCTATGTCAATTTATTGGGTCCAAAAGATAAACAGTCTAAGGACCCCGGGGACTCAAAGAAAATGGTGTTGGCACGCACCGCTTTTTTGGGCGCTGACTTTTATCAACCCCTAGCCGATGCCTGTCTAGATATCGCGCTGGATTATTGCTCTAGGGTCGCCGATGGTCATATTACGCTGATGGATGCCGGCTGTGGCGACGGTTACTACCTTCATCACGTTCAGAAAAATCTCTCCCACAACTTACATGGCCGAATATCGCTGGTCGGTTTTGATATCTCGAAGTGGGCGGTGCAGCAAAGCGCAAAACGTTGTGACGGCACCTGGTTTGTGGGCAGTAACCGACACATTCCCATGGCTAATTCGAGCGTCGATCTGCTGTTCGATATGTTCGGATACCCAGATTACTCGTCCTTCCTCAGGGTGTTGGCTCCCGGAGGCAGACTGGTGCGACTCACACCGGGTGACCAGCACCTGATCCAACTTCGTGAAATCATCTATCCGAACATCAAGTCGCCAAGTGAGCGATCAAGCTATCCGGAGATCCTCAGAGTGGTCGCGGAGAAACGCATCAGCTATGAAATGACGCTCGGATCTGAGGATTTGAACAACCTTCTAATGATGACGCCCCACATGTTTCGATCCACGCCTGAGCGCCGGCAACAAGCCCTCAATCATGACCAGCTGAGCCTTACCGTAGACGTGGTTATCGAAGAGCTCATACCGACGACCGCCTAATGTTGAAAAAAGAAAAAAAAAGGGTTTCGTGACCAAGTTGAGGTAGGGTAAAGACTTGACTGCGACGCCGCATCGCCTATGGTTAGCGATGACAGTTTGGTGTGACCTTCATAACGATCAAAATACGGCATACCAAGACGACGAGTAACGTAAGGGAGACACTCATGAATCAAGCCTTCAAAGCGCCTCAACTTTCAGGTCATGACTACGCTTACAACACGCCGCTAGCCGACCTAGACCCATCAAATCCACTGCTCTGGCCGAATCAGGAAATGTGGGCGATTTTTGAGCGACTGCGCAACGAAGATCCGCTGCATTGGTGCAAAGAAGCATGGATGTCTGACGAGAGGCCTGATGACATGGAGCCCGTCGGTGCCTATTGGTCCGTGACCCGTTATGAGGACATCATGGCGATCGATACGGATCACCATCGTTTTTCATCCGAACCAGCAATTGTGCTGCCGAATCCGGCAGAGGACTTCCCACTGCCCATGTTCATCGCGATGGATCAACCAAAACATGACATTCAGCGCAGAACGGTGGCGCCCATTGTTGCCTCCCCCAGCTTATCGAAGATGTCAGAACAGATTCGCGAGCGAACGCAGTATGTTCTCGATAGCGTTCCAATTAACGAAGAATTTGACTGGGTCGATAATGTATCAATCGAGCTCACCACCATGATGCTCGCCACATTGTTTGACTTCCCTTTCGAAGATCGTCGAAAGCTCACTCGCTGGTCTGATGTTGCAACCGCTGGTCCTGAAACAGGCATCGTTGAAAGCGAAGAGCAACGTCGTGCAGAGCTCTTGGAATGTGTCGAGTATTTCATGGAGCTTTGGCATCAGCGAATCGGTGGGAATGGTCACGACCTCATCACGATGCTCGCGAATGGTGAAAACACCCGCGATATGGATGCGACAGAATACCTTGGCAATTTGATATTACTGATCGTCGGTGGCAATGATACTACACGGAACTCGATGTCGGCATCGATTTACGGATCACACCTATTCCCAGCGCAGTGGGACAAGGTCAAGGCAAATCGGGACCTTATCCCCAATACCGTCGCAGAGATTATTCGCTGGCAGACGCCTTTGGCCTACATGCGCCGCACGGCACTCGAAGATGTTGAGATGCACGGCAAGACAATCAAGAAAGGTGACAAGGTCGCTATGTGGTACGTTTCGGGCAACCGCGACGAGCGCAAATTCGAGAACCCTGATGTCTTAGACTTTGAACGCAAGAATGCCCGGAACCACATTTCCTTTGGTTTCGGCATTCACCGTTGCTTCGGTAACCGGTTAGCAGAGCTACAGTTGCAGATTCTTTGGGACGAGATGCTTAAGCGCTTCTCCCGCGTAGAGGTGATCAGTGAGCCCAGTCGAAACATATCGAGTTTCGTGAAGGGATACACAAGGATGAATGTGATCGTTCGCGACTAAAACGGTATCGCATCGACTCAATTAAATCTGACCAAGTAGCTGCGGCACAACGCACGATGAACACTACTGCGACACAAATCGCTGAATACACGAAGACTGTGTTCACCGCTGAGACACGTGAGGGGCATACGGTATCTCATGACATATATCACCGAGGCTCAGGCGCCCCTGTCGTCCTAATTCAAGAGCTTCCTGGTATTGGGCAACAGACTTTAGCACTTGCAGATCGACTCATTGAAGCTGGCCATGAAGTGGTCATGCCCCACCTTTTCGGCCCGATCGGAAACACATCCATTGGGGGCAATCTTGTTCGAGTGCTCTGCCTCCGAAAAGAGTTCAACGTGTTCGCAAGTGAAAAATCCAGTCCCATCGTCGACTGGCTCAGACTTCTGTGCCGCGAGGTTTGTCATAGCCGCGGAGCAGATGGCGTGGGTGTTATTGGTATGTGCCTCACTGGTAACTTCGCTATCTCACTGATTGCTGACGATAGCGTCCTCGCGGCCGTCGCCTCGCAACCTGCCATGCCCTTCTTTACACAGGGCGCCTTACATATGTCTGCCGAGGATGTGGCAGACGTGCGGGGCGCATTAGATGCGAAAGGCCCGATGCAAGTACTGAGATTCGAGGAGGATCCGCTGTGCACGCCTGAGAAATCCGAGTGCATCCATAAGGCCTTTAATGATCGGGACACCACCAGGGTCGAGGAGATCACGCTGCCTGGAAAAGGCCACTCAGTGCTCACACTGGATTTCGTGGACGAAGCAGGCCATCCAACCAGAGCGGCCCTCGACAAAGTACTCGCGTATTTCAAGAGACAACTTACCTTTGCAGACTAGTCATACCCGCTAGATTGGGATACAGCATTAGCCATCGGCTCGATGGCAAACGACCACCAACTTGTGACCATCGGGGTCTCTGACGTAAGCCGCGTAAAAATGAGGATGAACGTCGCCAAATCCCGGCGCACCCTCATTCGCGGCGCCAGCGGTCAAAGCGGCAGAGTAAAAATTTTCAACCTGCTCTCGACTCTGTGCCAACAGAGCGACATTGATTCCCAACATAATGTGACTAAACATTGATCTCGATCCAACAGAACCCTATGGCATCGGCGGTTTGTAGATTGTAGCCTGACTAGCGCGCGCACTGCTTTCCTTTGCCTCGATTTGAACGGCATTTCGCCCACGCGTGCTTAACGCTAAGGATTCCACAATAAAAAAACGCTAAACCAAGGGTTAAAACCGCGGGTAAGGTTTCTTTTTACATCGACTTTTGTTAAACACACGCTGGTAGAGAAGTTTTTTTTTCTGGCATTCGTGTCTGTTTACTTCGCCAAAACAAAAAAAGGAGATGAGCCACAATGTTCAAGTTCAAGCCATTAACGGCACTTGCCATACTGAGTTCAATGATGGTGTCCGCTCAGGCGGTCTTTGCTCAAGATGAAGAATTAGAGTCGACAACCATCGAAGCTGTCGCAGAAGACATCGCCAACGCCGATCTTGGCTCTGGTGAGCTAGAAGAAATCGTCGTCACCGGATCTCGCTTAAGGAGCTCGACATATACAAGTATTTCGCCTCTGCAAATTATCGACGCGGAGTTCCAACGAGAAGTCGGTCTGATTAATGCGGACGAAATTCTACAGAACTCAACTAATGCGGGCGGCCAGCAGATTGACCTCACCTTTAATGGATTTGTTCTGGATAATGGGCCCGGATCAAGCACCGTCAGCCTTCGGGGCCTCGGTGCCAACCGGACGCTCTTATTGATGAACGGTCGACGCCTAGCGCCAAGTGGCGTTGAGGGAGCACCCTCTTCACCCAGCGTCAACCTCGTACCACGCTTGATGATTCAGCGTTATGAGAACCTCCTGGACGCAGGTTCATCGATTTATGGTTCTGATGCGATCGCAGGTGCAACCAACATCATTACCCGGAAGGACTTCGATGGACTCGAATTGCAAGTCTTCTCCGGAAGTTACGACCGCTCCGGTGGCGACAACAGTACAATTGGCGCTGCGTGGGGATTCAATGACGACACGACCAGTATTGGTATCGGAGTTGAGTACACCGATATCGCGCGCACTCGCTATTCAGATCGTCCTTGGACGAACGAGTGCACAGGTAATGTGGAAATTGACCAGAATGGCAACATCCGTCGACAAGACCAGTATTACGCCCAATTGGGTTATCCAGATGTGGGGCAGTGTTCTTCACTCAGTCTTGCAGCTAGGACGTTAGTTCGCGGTTCTCGCTTCGGGTCAATTTACTACACACCGGGCTCGTCGAACGGCGGATGGGGAAACTTTACTGAATCTGGCGATCCCTTCACTGGGTTGGCCGCCGATGGTGATGGTGACGGAGTTGGTGATATCAACTTCCTAAACTACAACTTGAACGGTTCGCCAAACGATCTTGCTGCTGATCTAATCTCGCCACAAGAATACCTTAACGTGATGGCGTACGGCGAAACAACGCTGGACGGTGAGATGAATGTCACTCCTTACTTTGAAGTGATGTACAACACACAGGAGTACTCCCAGGTTCGACGCGAGGGACAGTTATTCCCGGATGTACCAGCGCTGAACCCCTACAACCTATGTAATCCGAACGCGGAGAACGGTGTCGATTGTGGCCTGGCGTACGACGCGTACCTCACTAACCCAAATATAGTTGCGAACTTCTCAGACTATTTCGTAACAAATTTTGGCTGCTTCGGCGTGCCGGCTCCTTTCTGTACACCAGCCACATTTGGCCTATTGACAGGCGGTTATGGTCCTGTGGAGAGCACACCGATCGTATCGGTAAGAGGGGACCGAAATAACGTTTCCACCGAGATGGAGCAAATACGAGTCGTTCTGGGTACAACTGCTGACTTACCCTTCTTAGACATTGGTTCACTCTCCAACTGGCGTGGAGACATTTCTGTCGCATACACCCGATCAGAAGGTGACTCATCTCGTTTAGGCGTGCGTGAGGACCGGTTAGATCTCGCGCTAGGTCGTTACTCCTCAACGAATACTCCGTGCGAAAACGATCTTGGTGCAAACCTCGCAGCGGATACGGCAGGCTGTGTTCCAGTCAACATGTATGCCCCATCGCTGTACCCAGTAGGTACCGTCGTTGGTGATTTTGGCACTCAGGCGGAGCGTGACTATCTATTTGACTCACGTGATTTCAACACGGTCTACGAGCAGACATTGTTCAGTTTAGTATTGGATGGCGACCTGTTCGAAATGCCTGGCGGTGAGATGGCGCAGCTTGCGGTTGGTTTCGAGCACCGAAATGACGACATTCAATCTAATCCTGACGCAGTTGCGCGAGACGGTTTGTTCTGGGGTTTCTTCTCCGATAAGGGCGCCTTTGGCGACGTCGATATCTCCGAGGTGTTTGCCGAGGTTCAGCTACCGCTACGTGCTGACATGGCGCTCCTCAAAGAGCTCACTGTCAACCTTTCAGGTCGTCTGACAGATCACGAGTACTATGGTGAGAACGAAACAGCATCGGTGAAGGTTGGCTACAGGCCAACAGAGCCCTTCCTGCTTCGCGCAACCTACGGTACTGCGTTCCGAGCACCGAATAACAGGGAATTGTTTTTACTAGGTTCCACAGGCTTCTTAAATGTCTTCGATCCTTGCTACGTTCCTGAGTCTGCCATTGGTGGCGTTGGTGATCCAAACGAGGGCGCTTATATTGCCGACCGTGACCAGCGTGACCCAGAGGTGCTAGCAAACTGTCGTGCGACTGGCGTTGATCCAACGCTCGCAAACAACGGTGGTTTCAACACCTTCAGCACTGAAGTACAGACTGGTGGAAGCTTGACGCTTGACCCTGAAGAGTCAGAGTCGTTCTCTTACGGCTTTGCCTACGATCAGGACTTCACCAATAAGTTCGATCTTGCCATCGGCATGACGTACTACTCTGTGAAGGTTGAAAACACGGTGATTGAGCCCTCAACCGGCTTCATCATCTCAGATTGTTACTACGATGAAGCGGGCACCGGTAGCAGTGTATTTTGTGATCGAATTAGTCGTGACTTCTCCGACCCTACTAACCCGCAAATCAACCTGATGGATCTTGGCTTCATCAACCGAGATCTCGAGCGCGCTCGTGGTATCGATTACAACTTGACCTTTAGAGACACTTTCGACGTTGGTGTTCCAATTGATTTGCAGTTCAACCTAGTTGTCAACCGTAATCTGGAGCGATCGCTTAAGTACACCAATCCAGACGGCACAGTCGACTTCGAGTCGTACGAGGGTGAGTGGGGCTTCTCAGAGTGGCGGGCACAAAGCGGTTTAGTACTGGCATGGGATAAGTGGCGCTTCAACTTCCAGACGCGCTACCTCGGTGCTGTGGGGCAGGACCCCGATGCAGTGGATGAATTCTCAGACGCATTCACCTTTTCCGACACCTGCCTTGGGCCTCCTACAGATGTGCTTTGCCGTGACTATGCGGAAGCGGATAGCTACATGATCCACAGTGCATCACTCTTCTACAACGAAGATAACTGGTCACTAGGTATGGGTATCCGTAACCTTGAGGACAAGGCGCCGCCTCTGGCAGATCCAAGTGAAATCACTGGCGTTAAAGCGCGTGCAATTGGCTACGGTTACGACCTCATGGGGCGCAGCTTCTTCTTGAGCGCTTCATACAATCTTGATATTGGCTTTTAAGCTATAGCTCCATCAGAAAGCGCACCTCGGTGCGCTTTTTTTTTGCCCAATTTAGTCTACGATGTAACAGTCAGCGCTAGGAGAAACTACCGATGTTAAGAAGTATTGGAATAGGGCTTTTATTGTTCATTTGTACTGTCGAAGTCACGGCTGAGCCTTATCCGTTGGACTACTGGGCGCGACGCGCGGCCGTCTCTGGTGTGTCTTTATCACCTGACGGCTCGAAGTTCGCACTCACGCGCATTCTCGTGAGAGGTGGAAATCCCATCATAGAAATTTATGAATCGGACAACCTTAACAGGGAGCCAGAGCGCATTAACGCAGATCCGATGGAGTTCCTACCGGGCGTAACCTGGATTGATAACGATATTTTTATTTTTTCTGCTCGCCAGCAGGTCAGAGAAATCATTGGAGGCTTTAACCAAGGCACCTACAAATATAAAAACGGCATCTACGACACATCCAAAAGAGAGCTGGGTCAGATTCGCCAAGATTATTTTTCGGTTGTAGGGCTATTGCCGGATAAGCCCAATAAAATCCTGATTTCTACATTGGAGGGTATACCTGATGGTATGCAGGCCGTGGCTAGAAGTATTCGCCCAAGAGCGTACTGGGAGTACGATACTAAAAGGAATCGCAAAAAACTGTTAATGCGAGGACAGATTTCACTTGGAAATATCCGATTTGATCGTGACGGGAATGCCATTACGGCACTCGGCTTTGATAGAGGTTCCGACGAGTTCATTTACTACTGGCGACCTGCTGGCACCAAAGATTGGGAAGAGATGTACCGCATCCATGAAGACAGCTTCGAAAGCTTTCGCGTAGCCGGAATAGACCCAGCAGCCGAGAACCACTTCTTTGTCATCGCACACAACGGTTTCGACAAACTAGGAGTATGGTCTTACGACGCCAAAAATAAAAAGTTTAGCGATCTCATATACAGAAGAAATGACGTAGACGCCGACGGCCTTCTATATCACTCCAACAGACTGGCCAACACCGATGACGTGACCGGTATATCGTGGTGCAAAGACAAATGCTATCGCGAGTTCTTTGATGCATCAGAGGAAGCTTTATATCGCCAGCTTGAGGCGCTAATACCCAATGCAGACACGATTTCTATCGGGGGACGATCGAAAGACGGCAATACTCTCATCGTGAGAAATACAGGACCCAGAGACCCGGGCACCTACTACCTGATTCGAAATGGCAAAGTCTCAACTCTCAGTGGCCGTAAGCCTTACTTAGAACATGACCAACTGGCACCCGTTGAGTACGTTGAATACGAAGCTAGGGACGGAAAGACTATTGGTGGATACGTCACCATGCCAAAAGGAGAAGGACCATTTCCTTTGGTCGTGATGCCACATGGCGGACCTTTTGTCGATGAAACGGTGTATTACTTTGATGAATGGGCACAGATGCTCGCCAACAATGGCTACATGGTATTGCAGCCACAATATCGAGGATCTCTAAAATACGGCCTTGAGTTTTATAAGAGCGCATTTATTGACGGCTCGGAGGCCGGTCATGCAATGCAAGACGACAAAGACGATGGTGCACTTCATTTAGTGAAAACGGGGCTTGTTGATCGAGATCGGATCGCCAT
>MDSV01210830.1_pt1 | contig 11517 bp, 5 predicted proteins | sample 810851 | NCBI WGS metagenome assembly MDSV01 (sample SAMN05326640, study PRJNA326480) | marine metagenome | isolation source: seawater | place: Atlantic Ocean: North East | collected 2012 | reverse complement strand
GCGTTGAGTGCTGCTGCTATCAACAATCCAGAATTAGTCAAAGCTATTGGAAAGGAAGTGGGTGTTCAGAGCGTTGTGGTTGTTATTGATGTGAAAAAAAAAGGGCTCTTTGGCAAATATGAGATTTTAACACATAACGGGAAAAAATCAACAGGCTTAAACCCTCTTGATTTTGCTAAGAAAATGGAAGAAATTGGTGTGGGTGAAATAGTAATTAACTCTATCGATAATGAGGGGACGTTGAAGGGTTATGATTTAAAACTTTTCGATAATATTCGCCAAAAAATTTCTGTGCCACTTACAATTATGGGAGGGGCGGGATCTTCTAAGCATATTAAAGACGCTATAAATCAGTTTGGTATTATTGGGGCCGCAGCGGGAAGCATGTTTGTATTTAAAGGGAAATATAGGGCTGTTCTAATTCAGTATATTGACAAAGCACTTTTTTTTAAGCCTTAAACATACTGTCTACAGATAAAAAATAAAGGGCGGTAAATCACTCCGCCCTAAATATTTTGCTCTTCGTTAATCTGTCAGGACTTGTTAAAAGAAGCATACTTTAAGTAACATATAATGTAGAAACGCTTCACCTATCAAAATGTTACACCAACCTTAAAAAATACCTCCTTATCTAAATAAGATTAAACCAATAGCTACATCTACCCTTCACCACATCTAAGTTATTTGTATTTTTGCACAGCATAAGTACAATTATTATGGATTATAATTTTAACGAAGTAGAAGAAAAGTGGCGAAAGATATGGGCAAAGAACAAAACCTATACAACTTTAAACGACACAGATAAGCCAAAATGTTATGTGTTAGACATGTTTCCCTACCCCTCTGGCGCTGGTCTGCATGTTGGACACCCTCTTGGATATATAGCTTCGGATATCTATGCAAGATTCAAAAAGTTAAAAGGATTTAATGTACTTCATCCAATGGGCTATGATGCCTTTGGTTTACCGGCAGAACAATATGCTATTCAAACAGGACAGCATCCAAAAATAACGACCGATGAAAACCTAAATAGATACCGCGAACAACTTGACAAAATTGGATTTTCTTATGATTGGGATAGGGAAATTAGAACTTGTGAACCTAACTATTACAAATGGACACAATGGATTTTTGGTTTACTGTTCAAAGCTTGGTTCAATAATAAAAGTAAAAAAGCAGAAAGTATCAATAGCTTAATCCTAATCTTTGAAAACGAAGGGAACGGAACAATTAGTGCAGCATGCGAAGAAACGCCTATTTTTACTGCTCAAGAATGGACCGCTAAATCAGAAAAAGAGCAATCAGACATTCTTTTAAATTACCGCTTAGCTTACCTAAGCGAATCGATGGTAAACTGGTGTCCTGCACTAGGAACAGTTTTAGCTAACGATGAAGTAATTAACGGATTGTCGGAAAGAGGTGGTCACCCAGTGGAGCGTAAATTAATGCTTCAGTGGAGTTTAAGAATTTCTGCTTATTCAGAAAGACTACTTCAAGGCTTAGATGAAATTGATTGGACTGACTCATTAAAAGAAATGCAGCGTAACTGGATTGGTAAATCTACGGGTTCTTCTGTACGCTTTAATATTGCCAATTCTGATAGCTTTTTAGAGGTCTTTACGACTCGTCCTGACACAATTTTTGGTGTATCGTTTATGGTCATTGCTCCGGAACATGCCTACATTGTCGAATTAACCTCTTCCGATCAAAAAGCGGCCGTTGAAAAGTACGTTAACGGTTCAAAAAACAAGACCGAACGAGAAAGAATGGCGGATGTAAAAAATGTTACCGGTGTATTTACTGGAGCTTATGCTATTCACCCATTCACACTCAAAAAAATTCCTATTTGGGTTGGTGATTATGTCTTGTCCGGATATGGTACAGGAGCGGTTATGGCAGTAGCGGCACATGACTCAAGAGATTACGCTTTCGCTAAGAAATTCAACCTGCCTATTCTTCCAGTTATCGATGGAGGTAATGTGGAAGAGGAAGCCTATGAGGTGAAGTCTGGGAAATTAATTAACTCTGACTTTTTAGATGGACTTAAAGTTAAACAAGCGATAAAAACTGCCATATGGAAAATTGAATCAGAGGGACTAGGAGAAGGCAAAACCAATTATCGATTAAGAGACGCCGTCTTTGGGCGACAAAGGTACTGGGGTGAACCCATACCCATGTACTTCAATGATGGGATACCAAAATTACTGGAGGAAGCCAATTATCCACTTACCTTACCCGAAATAGATGAATATTTACCAACAGAGGAAGGTGACCCTCCATTAGGAAGGGCAAAGGGTTGGAAGCCTGAAAACGGTGACAATTATGAATTAAGCACAATGCCAGGCTGGGCAGGTTCTTCTTGGTACTACCTCAGATACATGGATCCTAAAAATGACGATACTTTTGCATCAAGAGAAGCTACAAACTATTGGAATCAAGTCGATTTATATATAGGGGGAACAGAACACGCGACGGGTCACCTACTGTACTCTAGGTTCTGGTGTAAAGTTTTGCATGATTTAGGACATATAGGTTTTGATGAACCCTTCAAGAAATTGATCAATCAAGGAATGATTTTAGGAACATCAGCTTTAGCATATCGAATTAATAATACGAATACGTTCGTTTCAAAAGGATTAAAGAATAATTATGAAACAACTCCCGTTCACGTTGATGTTAGCCTAGTAGATAATGACGTTCTAGATACGGAAGCGTTTCAAGCTTGGCGTCCAGATTTTATAAACTCAGAATTTGAACTAGAAGATGGGAAATACATTTGTGGTGAGGAAGTTGAAAAAATGTCTAAATCAAAATTCAATGTTGTTAACCCAGACGACATCGTCATTGAGCATGGTGCAGATGTTCTAAGGCTTTATGAGATGTTCCTAGGGCCTTTAGAGCAGGCTAAGCCATGGAGCACGAAAGGAATTGATGGCGTAAGTAGGTTTATCAGGAAATTCTGGAACTTATACCACGACTCAAATGGTAAATTCACGGTTTCAGAAGAAAAAGCATCTAAAGAAGAATTGAAGGTACTTCATTTGTTAATAAAAAAAGCTCAGGAAGACATTGAAAATTTCTCATTCAACACATCAGTTGCTGCATTTATGGTTTGTATAAATGAGCTTCAAAAACTGAAATGTTCTAAGAAATCCATTTTAAGAGAGTTAGCCATCGTAATCTCGCCTTACGCTCCATTTATAACAGAAGAACTTTGGAGCCGATTAGGTGAAAAAGAAAGTATTTATAAGGCTTCATATCCAGAATATAATGCCTCTTATCTAGTTGAGAACTCTCATATATACCCCATTTCTTTCAATGGAAAAATGCGATTCAAACTAGAGTTTCCTATAAACATGGATAAAGCCGAAATAGAAAAAAAGGTTCTCAATCATCAAAACACTCAAAAATGGACAGAAGGAAAAACACCTAAAAAAGTAATTGTGGTACCTAGAAAGATTGTAAATATTGTACTATAAAGGACGTCTTAAGAAGATTCTAAATTGAAAAAAACGATCCAAATAAGCTCCATTTGTTTTGTGGTTTTTTATATCACAGCAGCGGTTCTTTATCCATTCTACTTTAATCCAGGCAAACTGTTTTTTTGTGATTTAATGCAAAGTCGAGTGGGGACCCAAGAAGATTCAAATCCAAGCCTTCCCTTTGCAATATTGGCTTTGTTTAGTATTTCAGTGGTTATAACGGTATTCTTTATTTGGTTCTCCAGTCACGCAGATTGGTCAAAAAACAAAAAAATATTTACAAATATAAGCGGTGGAGTATCCGCTTTTTTAACAGCTTTTGTCTTCACAAAATACCATGATGAGTTTATTTTGGCAGCATCTATAATCGGTTTTATTCCTGTAAGTTTTGTGGCTTTAGATATACTAAAAGACCGCTCCAAAAAAGCCCCTATTCTAGGCCTAATTAGCCTGGTTTTTTTGGGATTCTACAACGTAAGCTTTTACCTAAATATACTTCCGTTTAGTTGGCCACTGATGCAAAAATCATCCATTATTCTATGCTTACTCTGGATTAATATTCTACCCTTTAAGAAACAAAAAACGAGTCAGTCATATTAACATTCCCGCTCTAAAACTTACCCCACCCTACTCTTCTTCAAAAACTAAAGTGATTTTATTAAAATCAGCCGCAGCGTTAATTACAGTTCGAAATTCTTCGTAACGCTCTATAGGAACAGAAATCTCATCGTAATATTCATTACACGTTACCATTAAATTGTTACCATTAATTTCATACTTACTAGTAAACTCCATAGTGTTTTTACCGTCTTTCGAGGAGGAATAGTCCATGTTTAAATCACTTAGGTTCGTTATTTTATACCCTTCGGGAATTTTGATGTTTAGTATCCTTTTGTATCCATGATTATAAGTGTTCTCTACATCAAATTGTCTTGCTGTATCCTGGTACATTTCAACTTGGGCGCCAATTACTAATCCCATTTTAAAAAGATACTTTTTTCCAGCCTGCTCTATAAGTGCTGATGATTCAGCATCTCCTTCATAGATATAAGGCTTAGACAACATATATCCCGTCATCTCCTCATTTTTAGTGGTAATGTTTGTAATTTCAGCATCTTCAGCAAATGATTTTAAATTTGCTTTTAAAATCTCTTCTTTCTGCTCCTCTGTTGCTATCGTCATATAGGGCCTTGTATAAACAGCGCTATAGCCATTTGACTCATGCTTAACATGCGCCTTCACTTTTTCAAAATCTTCATCAAATTCAATATCCAAAATTATATTATCATAATTAACATCACTATTCGTCCCTACGATTTCTCTTATTTCAGGATAAAATGACCGAACCCCACCCGCTTTTATTGGTTTTAAAAACAACCCTTTATGGTAGGCATAAGCACTTGGAATTAAACCAAACCGCATAAAATCATTCGTCGGGGCCATGTATTGGTTATATTTTGGAAAGAAAAATAATGAAGCATCCAAAAAGCTATAGGTTTCAAAATCCTCATCAAACTGCTTCTCAAATCGATTACAGGTAATCACAACTTGGTGTTCAATACTTAACAAGTCAAATATTCTAGCGTAAATTCTCATTGCGTTTTGTTCACTATACATTTTTTGCTTAATCGGCTCATGTATATAATAATGGCCGGTTCTACCTCTTTTTAAATTCGCCTTTATATAATGTTCAACAGCAATGATTTTTTCCCTCTCATCGTTTATTTGACTCCATTTTTCTTGCTTGATTAACCGTTTAATTTCTTTTGTTTCTTTTTTTACATCCTTCTCGCTATTTCCTTCATAAATTCTTTTAGAGAATGTCGTTGTTGCCTTGTTGTAGGTGAAAAAGTTCCTTTTATTTTGATTTTGAAGTTCAAAAAGTTTTATTTCTGCTCTTTGAATTAATGCGTCTCCTTTTGAATAATCTTCATTTTTAAACTTCGCAACATCATTTAAATGGAGAACATATCGATTAACCTCATTCGCAGAGGTGTCATCAATCATTTCACTTAAACCATTATAGGATTTTGTTTTTAAAACAAAATTTTCAGGAACAATTAACTCGTAATAAAAAAGCCTTTTGGGCAATTCTTCTTGAACTCGAATATCAAAGTAAAAATCATTAAAACTACCCGGTTCTTTTATAGTATAAGTATATTCTATCTCACTGCCCACCTCTATTCCTTCTAGCGCAAAAATTGTAAAAGGCCCATAATTCTCATAATTATCAACTTCTTTCTTATTGCTGTCGTCAAATTCAATTATTTCACCACTTTTCGTGATTGCACGAGCTTTTAAATTGATTATTTCACGAGCATTAGACATAGAAATATAAACTTTGTTGAAGGCTTCCACAGCATTATCATTATTTAGTCTAACTCTCTTGTAGTAAAGGTTTTTTTCAATCAAAATATCGTCATAAGACGTTCCTGTCTTTGGATCAACAAAGGAACCATAGTCATAAGAGCAGACGTTAACATCTGCAAGGTAAACGGCGTTACTTCTCATTTCCTCATCACTTAATTTGGAAAGAACAGGCTTTTCTTTCCAAAAATATTCATCAAAAGACTCTACTTTTCCCTTTATCTGACCAAAAAACGGATTATATAAACTCAACAATATTCCTATAAATATTAACTTTAACCTCATATTTTTTTAAACTAAATCTGTTTTATTTACTCTTAATAATAACAACCTCCTTATAAGCCTTTTTAAGTACTTTAATCATTCTATTCCATTCTTGGAACTGAGGCTCTTCTATCAATAAAGTGTCGATGTAAATATTCTTTTTCAATATTATTTTACTCTCCTGCCTCTCATAAACAATCTGGAATCCAAAATCACCCCCTTTAAAATCGATGTTTTCAGGAACATAAGCTAAGCTTGCTCCTTTTGGATACTCAAACACAACTTCATAACGTAAATCAACCTTATGACTAAATTGTCGAGGTATGCTTTTTCTCTCTTTAATGTCAAGCTTACTATTTTTGTAATCCCTGTCAAGATTAAGATTTACATATGTTTCATCTCCAACAGTTTTACTGTAGTCGCCTAGACTAAATGCATAGTTGATCGTTAAAGAAGTGTCCCTGTTTTTAAGGCCTGTAAAATTTGTGTAATCTACTCTAAATTTATTATTTCCTTTTTCTAAATACGACTCAATATAACTTCTTTGATCCTCAGCGTTATTCATATTTAAAAGCTTTTGAACATAATTGATTTTCTTGTATCCTTTAGCTTCAATTTTTCCTGTACCTACCAACATTTCATCTTCTAGTTTCATAGATACATAATCGTACTCCATGTTTTTTTCCTTTTTTACTACGGGAACTCGAAACAACTCATAATTACCCTTACCTTTTGAAATTAAAGCTTGTTTGCCCTGGATAAACTCTGTTGGATAACCATAAGGCGTATAAGTACCAACAGCATCCAAAACAACAACATTATTATCTTCATTTCTGTAAGACGCAATCATATGGTTATCCACCACAGGAGTTGCTATTTCTGTATAGTCATAAGGCAAGTCATTGCTTCCAATCCATGTAATATTAGCTTCTATTCCAGCATAGCTCATCATTTCTGTAATGATACTAGTCATGTCTTTACAATCGCCGTATCTTTTTCTACAAACACTACCTGCAGGCCTAGGAACAAAACCACCCATACCATCCTCAAAAGCAACATATTTAATATTATCCTGAACCCAATTAAAAATAACTCTTGCTTTATCATCTTTTTCTTTAACATTTTTAATCAGGTTTAAAGTGACCCTCTTTAAAACCGAATCCTCATCAGTATTTAAATCCTCAACCAAGGAGTAATACCAATTGTACAAACCGTCCAGATTTGGCAAAACAGTAATCGTTGTGTCTTTAAGTCTAATGTCGCCTATATAGGTGACAATGTGTGGCGTGTAATACCTTAAATTAGGAGCTCCTGGTGAGGATTCATAAGCATCTTGATTTTCAACTTTCCATTTTAATGTAGTGATTCCATTTTTTTGAACTTTTGAATGCTTTATTTCTATTTCTTCTGTGTTGAAAAGTTGATAATTCACATCAACATTAGAGGGAAAAGAAATACTGTATTCTGATTTCAAAGTGGGCAAATGATTAATTAGAAAAGTACTCCCTATAAATTGGGGTTTTTTTATCTTTTCTCGATAAGATAAATTAATCTTTGTTCCCGGAACATTACCTGGAAACTTAAAAGCAACCTGCTTATTGTCATGAAAAAAATAACTTCCATTAAAAACATCTTCAGTTTTAAAATCTGTCACTTTAATTTTTTTCAGCTTATTGGGGTCGTTACTCTTGGGTACACATGAAAAAGCATTAATGTTTTGAATTTCAGAAAATTTTGAAAACTGAATGTTTTGATCTCCGTATGCTCTTCCTTTATCACTTAGGTATAATATTTCCCAACTTACATCGCTATAAATACGAAAATCATTACCATTTGTTTTTATGTGAACATGCTCTTTTTCTGAGAGATAGATAGCATGTTCTTCTTTGTATTTTTCCTGTAATTCAAAAAGACTAACCTCTTTGTTACCGGCACAAGATTCCTTATGGTTAATAAGGAAAAAACAAAGAAAGAAAAAAACAACATTTATTCTCATAAATTAACTTTTACTCTTCACGAAATAGTTTGTCGATCTCAACAACAACGTCATCCTTATACAACAAAATATACATGAGGTTTCCATTGTCATTATAAAATTTACTTTTACCCTCTTTTATTCCTTGATTAAAAGTGATTTCAGAAAGTAATTTTCCGTAATGGTTATATTTTTTTTGCACACCATCTAATCTTCCAAAATCATATTCTGCCTCATATCTCAAAGTTCCGTCGCTAAAGAAAGACCTGTAACTTCCGTCAATGTTGTCATGCAGATAATTTGTTTCGACCCAAGGCTTTCCATTACTGAAAGCTCTTTTATAATGGCCTTCATATAGCCCCTTTTTCTCTGTATATTCTGAGGCAACATTTCCATTATTATAAAACGTTTTTACCCGTCCATTACCATTAATAAAAATTGGATCAATAAGCTTGCCATCTTTTAAATAACTATAACTTACACACTCTCCGCCATTATACTCTCGATGAATAGCTAACTCTCCAAAAGCGTCGTAATTATTAAATTTACCATGAGTAAACCCCTTGTCTTTTGGGGCAAAGGAATTAACCAGTCCACTTGGATGAAAGTATTTTACACCAATGTCATTACCGTTCTGATCATAAAAAATAATTTCCTTTACTTCGCCTGTTATATAATATTTTATCAAAGAGTCCTTAACAATGTCGTTTTCATAAGACGCTTTTAAGGACAGTTTTCCATTATGGAAATAAACTTTCCACTCTCCACTTTTCTTACCATAGGTATAGTTGCCTTCTTCTTTTAGAGAACCGTCTGGATGGTAGGATCTAAAAAGACCATGGCTTTCGCCGTAATTTTTTTGAATCTCCTCAGCTATTTGACCGTTTGGATAGTAAAACGTTTTTCTTCCATGATATTCTCCTCCTTTGAGTTGGGATTTTAAATACAAATGACCCGCTATACTTTTAAATGAGTAGCTTCCATTACCCTGAGGGGTTTTAATTTTACAAATAATATTTCCTTCTTGATCAAAAACTTCAGATTTATTTAATACACCCTCTTTGTAAAAGTAATTGGCCTTTTTTTCACCTGTTACGGAATAAAAAGTTGTATGGCCTTCACTTTTCCCGTTAATAAAATAAATCTCTTTATATAAATTTCCATTTGGATGATAGTACAACCATAGGCCTGTCTGATGACCATGAACATACTGGCCTGACGCATAAAGCTTTCCATTATCATAATACGACTTATAATTGCCATGTAAATTGTCTTGATAATAATATTTTACCTCATCAACACCTCCCCAGGAAAAATAAGACTTACATTCTCCCGACAAAACACCTTTAACATAAATTCTTTTCTCTTTCACTTTCCCATTCTTCCAAAAAACATTGTATTGACCATTAAAGTGGCGCCCCTTCTTTGTTGCCTCAATATACTTGAAACCGAAACGATCATGGAGTAAGTATTCCTTTTTCCCTTTTGAAATCAAAAGGCCATTAGGGTCATAATTATAGTACTTTTTTAACTTTCCATTTTTGAACACATGCTCCCAAAGAACCTTGTTGTTTCCTATATAATCTTTGTCGATACCATTCAGTAATCCATTGCTGTAAATTTTGTAAACCAACGTATCTCCATCAGATGTGAAATTCAAATAATCTCCATGTAAATAGCCCTTTTTATAATTATATTTAAACGATAGCGATCCATCATAATAATAATCTTTCCATTCTCCATGCCGACGCCCCAGCTTATATTGCCCGGTCCTTTTTATATTACCATTAGCATGGTATTCTAAATGTGTCCCTATTGGTTTCCCTTTGGAAAAAGATCTTATTTTCACGGTATCACCATTAGGACTAAAAACATATAACCCTCCCTCATTAAGCCCTTTTACAACGTTGACACTAGACATGAGCTCACCGTTATTATAAAACTCTTTTACCATACCGCTGATCTGATTATTTTTAAACGTCTTAGACATATATAATATGCCTTGATTATTATATATTCTGACGTTACCGCTCAACTCTCCGTCTAAAAACTCGCCATCATAGCTAGAACATCCATTTTCTCTGGTAAAATAAGCATGTCCATTAATTTTTCCGTCTTCATATAAACCAGATTCTTTTATATACCCCTCTTCAGAATACCAAACATTTTCACCGGTTAATCTTCCCTTTTCATTATATTCCGTTTGTGCGGCGATCTTTCCCGAGGGATAGAAAAAAGTCCATTCGCCTATTTTTAAACCCTCTTTGTTTCGTTGTCCAAAAGCACTCAACGCTCCCTGCTTGTTCATCATATAATCTCTTTCATCTATGGCCCCATTTACCTCAAACTTATTTTTATTGACCTCTTTATTCCAATATTTGACGCTAAAATCTTCAAAACGATCCACATCTGATTTATAAGTTGATAAGGCCTTTTTAACTGTTGAATGATTAATTACGCTCAATATATACAATACATATCCTTTTTGAAGCCCTTCAAGCCTTACCTCATCAAGGAATTTCACATAATAATCCATTGTGAAATTCTGAGAGTTTGATTGATAAGAGAGTTGGTTAATAATTAAGTCTGTCACAGTATTTGTGATATATTTTAAGGGTAAGGCTGATTTATAATCTTCCTTTAAGGCTAGGCCTGAAGAAATTAAGCTATTAATCAATTTATAGTACTTAGGCCCCTCTTTTTCTCTTTTTATCTCAAAATTCCCTTGCATTATATCGGTCATACCGTTAAAAGCAGGCCTTAAGGAAGATGAAGTCCTGTTGGAAATAATCGCCATTTGAAAAGCCAAAATAGATTGAACAAGCCCTCCTTCTTCACCCATTATTTGAGCTAACAGCAAATGTGACGCCGAATGAGAGGGATGCTGTTTTAAAATAGAATGTAAAATATTTTTAGCCTCATCATACTTTCCCTGCGTATCAAATATTTTTGCTTTCAAGTATTCAAATCGAAAACTCTGTAAGGGGTATTTTTGTGAACCAGAGGCAATACTCGCTAACGCATCGGCATAAAGTCTTAAGTCGATTTGAGATTTAATTGTATAAAAATACGCCTCAGGAGAATATATAGACTCGTTATCAATTAGTTTTGAAGCTGTTGTTACTGATTCTTGATAGTATTTCCCGTTATACTCAGTAATTAATTTATTAAACTGAGCTAAATCATATAAAGTGTCACTTTTATTTATGTTGTCAAAAGATTTAAACGCATTCCAATAATCTTTTATTTTTAAATACTCGTATGCTTTATTAAAATGTTCTCCTGAAGCGGTAAAAGTATAATCAGCCTGTGCTGAAAGCTGATTTACAGATAAAAACACCAGAATCAATAGGATTTTATTCATAATCTTTAGTTATTGAGACTAATTTAATTCGAATTCTTTAAATTAAGATTATCAATATATTCTTT
>MDSV01217043.1_pt1 | contig 11519 bp, 2 predicted proteins | sample 810851 | NCBI WGS metagenome assembly MDSV01 (sample SAMN05326640, study PRJNA326480) | marine metagenome | isolation source: seawater | place: Atlantic Ocean: North East | collected 2012 | reverse complement strand
TCTTCTCTTTAGATTTTGTCTGCATATAATTATTTTAAAGAAGTAAAATTAACGAATTAAATACAGGTATGTTTAATAATAGAAGTCTACTTCTGACTCTTGACTATATTAAATATCTTTGTTTTGCCGGTCCTGTCTTCCACAACTTCTATAAGATATGTTCCATTATTATATCTTCCCATCTCCAAAACAAACTCTTGAAAAGGCATACTTTTCTGATCTAATACCCTGCCTAATTTATCAATAATTGTAAAGGAGAACGCTAACTATAAAAGGATAAATTAATTTGATATTTTAACTACATTAAACACCTTTTTCTTCTCTGAATCTTCTTTAATAACCTCAATAAGGTAAGTCCCATTTTGATAATTAGTCATCTCAACTTGTAATTCAGACCTTGGAAGTTTAGATTGATGAAGAATTTTTCCTAGTTTATCAACTACTCGTATATAATACATACCCTCTTCGTCATCTCCCTTAAAAAGTACCCTATCATAAGTTGGATTAGGATAGGCAATTAATTCTAAGGTTAATTCTTTATCTATAGGTATTTCAGAAATAAATAATGGCTGTTGAAAACCCTGGGTTATATAAATACTAGCATTGGATTGTGTAGTTACAAGACCTTCTCCAATAGTCCAGTTTACTTTAATATTACCAGAATGTACATTCCCAGCAGATGAAATAATTTGCTGAGATTGTGCATTAAAATTTACAATAAAAAGAAATAATAAAATATATCTCATTTAATTAGTCTTTTATCATCTTCTTGAGATCTTCAATTTCTTTCTTCAAAGAATTAATAATCTCTTGCTGCTCCTGCATCCCCTTAACAAGTGGCATAATGATTTTAGTGTAGTCCATCATATGTAAACCATCCTCATTAACATCTACGATTTCATTTTCAAAACCCATTTCCTCAGATGCATTTTTAACATCTTGAGCAAGAAGACCAATCTCATATTTCATATCCTCATCTTTTACATCTGAACCTAATAAGTAATCACTCATTTTCATCTTTAAGTATGATACTGGATTAAGATTCAAGATAAAGTTTAATCCATGAGAAAGATTTTTAATATTCCTTTTAAGTCTAAAATCAGAGGATGTGTTAAGGTTGTCAGCATATAATGTAGCATTTCCATTTCCAAAATAAACTTTGCTAATTCCACCAGTTCCAATAGATGCTGTATTTTTACCTTTTCCCTTAGCATTATAACCAATCACAATTTCATTATTAACATTTTTACCCGATACGTTTGCACCGTAACCAATAACAACATTATTATTACCACCTTCTAATGTCATAGCTGAATTTCTACCAATAGCTACGTTATAACTACCATCAGCTAAATTCCTAAGTGAATTTTGTCCAATAGATGAGTTTGCTGAACCGCCTGTATTGTTAAATAAAGAACCTGAACCAATAGCAATATTACCTCCTCCAGTTCTACTATTTCTCATAGCATTAGGACCTAGAGCGACATTATAATTTCCATCAGTATTACCATATAAGGCACCACTACCAAATGCAACATTGTAAGAACCATATTCATTATTTTTTGATGATTCATTACCTACTGAAACATTATGTTTACCTGACATGTTATTACCAAGTGCGAAATAACCAACAGCAGTATTTTGATCACCAGTACCATTTCCTAATAAAGTTCTAAAACCGATTGCAGTATTATACTTCCCAGAAGTATTATTGTTCATTGCCTCATGTCCAATTAAAGTATTAAATGATCCAGATGTATTTGAAATTAGTGAATTATTTCCAACAGCTATATTTGATGATCCAGTTGCATTAGTAGTTAATGAATTTGAACCAAGAGATATATTATTTCTTCCAGATGTATTACTAGATAATGCATTTGTACCAATACCTATATTATCTGAACCTACTGTATTAGAATTTAATACATTATAACCAACAGCAATTAAAGAACTTCCATCAGTATTTTTTGAAAGACTGTTATTACCAACGACAACATTATAATCTCCACTTCTTGTATTATCTCCATATTCTCCGAGAAATAATGAACTTGAATTAGAAACAACATCACCTAAATCGTTTAACTCAGAAATTCCAGCAGATAAAGTAGAAATAAATCCATACTCATCTAATCTTATGCCAGGACCTGCTTTTAGAGTTCCTTGTTTATTGTTTAGTTGATCTTGTACATTACCAGATATATTAGATAAAGAGTTAATATCACTAGATGAAACATCAATACTTTCACCGTTCAATGAAAGAGTAAGAGCACTAACATTACCTTCAACATCTCCTGTTAAGTTACCTTCGACGTTACCAAAAACATCACCTTCAACATTTCCCTGTAAATCACCAACTACATCACCAACTACATCACCTGAAAGACTTCCGTCTACATGACCCGTAAGGGTACCTTCAACATCTCCAATTAAATTTCCAGAAACAGTACCAAATACATTACCTGTTAAGTTTCCTTCGACATCACCTTCAACATTACCAGTTAAATTACCCTCTAAATCTGTTAAGGCTGAAATGACACCGTCCTGAATAGAGATATTAGTACCAGCAGTTAATTTTTCTTGTTTACCATCTAACTGATCTTGAACATTACCTTGTATATTATTTAATTGGTTTAGTTGTTCACTTGAAACTTCTACAGCTTGTCCATTAAGTACTAAGTTTGTATTTAAAGATAAACCTTGACTGCTAATACTGATAGTGTTATCTATATCAATATTTTGTGTTTTAATATCATAAACTTCTAATTCACTAATATTAGCATTTTCTGAAACTAATCTTGAAGCATAAACATTACCAACAGCATCAATATTATTTGATTGAATATTATTAGCTGTTAGGTCGCCAGAATAAATTCTGTCAGTTTCTACTGATCCGAAAGTTACATCATCATCAGTTCCAACAGACTGAGCAATAGATACAACATTATTATCAATTTTTACACCAACACCTTCAGATAGATTGCTTTGTTTTGAATCTAATTGATCCTGAATATTTGTAGCTACACCCGAAAGTTGGTTTAATTCAGTTGTAGATATATTAGTTGTAGATACTTTTCCTGATTCGTCAGAAACTACGGCTAACCCAGCTGAAAGATTTTCATCAGTTATACTTGTGACTGCACCTGATAATGTATTTTGTTTTGAATTTAATTGAGATTGAATATTACCTTCAACACCAACAAGATTATTAATTTCAGAAGCAGAAGCGTTAGCTTGTTCGCCATGAATAAATAGATTTTTTGTATAAACACTTTGGGCTGTTACACCAGCATCTGATGTGATATCACTACCTGTATAAATTTTACTTCCCACATTTAATGTACCTGATAGGTTAGCATTACCATCATAACCCACAACTAATGCATCACTTCTATTAGAAGATGATTTCCCATTACCAATAACAAAAGCAGGAACATCTTGGTTGTATGCAAACGCGCTTGTAGCTGTAGAACCAGATTTATTATATTGACCAATAACAACCTGACCATAGTCCGATGATATTGTATTTGGACCCAGAGCTATTGAAGACTTACCTTCAGCATTTGAGTTAATTCCGAAGCCTAAAGAATAATTAGATTCATTTGAATTACCATATGCTGTTAATAAAGATGTTACACCACTAAGTTTATTTAATTCCTCTGCAGTTGCTTCAACTTCAGTACCATTTAAATATAAGCCTCCAGCGTGAACATTAGCAGAACCATCAGTGTTAGCATAGATATCATCTACTTGTCTATTACCTAAAACAACAGAATTGTTACCTCTACTTACTGCACCAAATCCAATTACTGTTTGGTTTGTAGCATCATTACCTTGTAGGTTCTTAACATTAGCTTCGGCACCGATTACAGTATTTTTACTACCATTCATTAAATTTTCTCCAGAATTACTTCCTAATGCAGTATTTTGCTTACCTGAAGATAAATTTCTGAAAGATTGGTAACCAGTTGCTGTATTATCTTCACCTTCAGTATTTGCAACTAATGCTTCTGAACCAATTCCAATATTTCTACTTCCTGATAAGTTTGAAGTAAGTGAATTAGTACCTATTGCTACATTATCATTAGCTTCAGAACTATTCGAAAGTGATTCCGCTCCTACGGCTATATTTCTATTTCCAGTTGTATTAGAATTTAAAGCCTTATAACCAAATACTTGATTATAAGAACCAGTTGTGTTAGCAGATAATCCATTTGTACTTATAACAGTATTAAAAGATCCAGAATTATCTTCAACTGGTTTTGAACCAATATATACTGTAGAATTTTCAGAATTTACAGATCCATCTCCAAGGTCACTAATCTCAGAAACATTACTATTTCCTTTTGCATCAATCTGTTCCTGAATATTTGATCTAGCATTTGATAGTGCATTCAACTCTGAACTATTAACTTCAAGACCAGAAATTCTATTAATTTCATCCGCAGTAGTTTTAATTTCTGTATTATTAAGAATTAGACCATCAGTAAATAAATTTTTAGTCGTGGTTGAACCACCAACATCAAGATCTTCCCAAACTGTTGTATTGTCAGTATAAAGTTGAGGAGTAGTCAATTCAACTCTCACTGTGACATCTTGAGTCTCAATAACTCTAGAATTTAGATAATAATTATCTTCTATTCTTGATGCAGAAACTTTTCTAAATTGCACATCATCTTCCACACCAACTGACTGACCAATTGAAATTAGATTTTCATTAAGTGTAACACCAGTCCCAGCATCAAATGTTACTGCTTTTGCATCTAATTGATCCTGAATATTGGATGTGACACCCGATAGGAAATTAAGTTCATTTGATGTAACTTCAGAAGTGGCAACTTTACCAGAAGCATCAGATACAACAGCTCTACCAGAAGACAAATCATCATATGCAATACTAGAAGCAGCACCAGAAATATTAGATGCTTTTGAATCTAGTTGCTTTTGAACATTACCATCGATACCAGATAATTGATTTAGTTCACTTGCAGTTGAATTAACATCTTCATCTTTTAACTTAAATCCTGATTGGGCATTTAAATATCCTACATCAACGTTACCTGCTGCTAGTCTGTAAGTATTAACCGTTCCTGTAACTTCTAATAACTCATTAATTTTAGCAGACTCCCTAACATCTAACGTACTAGATGAGATTCTAAGGTTTGCATTTAAATTGTCAGAATCAATATTATCTGAATAAATAAATCCTGTAGATATGTTTTCTGATTTAATACCATCAACTGTCAATTCAGAAGTTGATACTGTTGATGATGAAACATCACCACTAAAATTAGCACTATTAAATGTAACATTAGCATTTTGATCTACTTCTTGTCCAATTGATAAAATATCATTTTCATAATTAACTCCTGTACCTACGCTTATATTACTCTGCTTTGAGTTAAGTTGTTCTTGAATATTTCCTTCAATACCAGATAATTTATTTAGTTCTCTATAATCAACAACAATACCAGACAGAGCATTTATTTCATCTGCATTTGCTATTACATCATCATTACCTAAAGTTAAGATATTAGTCTTGACCTTTGATGCTTGAACTGTACCATCTACTTCAGCTTTTCTCAATCCAATTAGCTTTCCATTTGTTAATGTAGCATTACCATCAGTAATAACATCCGATGATAAATTTTGAGAAATTATAACCTCAGCCGACAGATCTAGAACATCAGCACTCATAACATCTAAATTATTAGCTGAAATTTCGTCGGCATCAACATTACCTTTCAAATTACCTTTCACATTCCCCACCAAATTACCATTAACATTACCATTAATATATGACTCTTCATTGGTAAGCTTAATACTATTTGCAGTTAATTCACTAACAAGAACTCTATTACCTTCAAGAGAATTAAATTTTACGTCATCTTCTTCACCAACAGATTGGCCAATTGAGATAACACCATCATTAATTTTAATACCTTCTCCAGCAGTGGAAAAGACACCTTTTGCATCAATTTGAGCTTGGATATCAGATGTTACATTATTTAAGAAATTTAACTGATCAGCAGATAACTCAACAAGCTGGTCATTTAACTTTAATGATGTAGCATTTACTTCCCCCGTAACATTACCAGTTAGGTTACCAGAAAGATTACCAGTAACAGAATTAAATTTAACATCATCATTTTCTCCAACTGATTGTCCAATAGAAACAATATCATTTTCAATAGATACACCAGTACCTACTTCAAGATTACTTTGCTTAGAATCAAGTTGATCCTGTAAGTTTTCGGAGACACCAGATAATGTGTTAATTTCAGTTGCCGAAGCATTAATTTTATCTTCGCCGAAGAATAATTCACCCTCACCAGTTAAAACTAGTTTGTTAGCTTCAACTAAATCACTATCAACCCTTTCACCATTAACATTACCAGCAACATTACCAACAACATTACCAGTTAAGTTTCCAAGAACATTACCATCAAAAGCTCCAGCAGATATAATATCTGTATTTAAAATCTTAGCTACAACAATATCAGCAGTTAAATTATTAAGATTTAGATCAGTGTCTGAATCAATTTTATCTTGCTTATTATCATATATATCATCAATAGCGTCAATAACACTGTTTTCATCAATAATTAAATCCTTTGCATATACTACAGCCTGTCCATTTTGACCAGCATATACAGATCCTATTTCACGATTACCAAGAACTACAGTATTGTCACCAGCTGAATTTGCGCCAGTACCAATAACTATTTGATTAAAGTTATCATTTAAAGAAATCTCATTACCCAGGGCAACATTTGATTCACCTGGATCTCCATTATTATCTGCACCAATATAATTACCAATCATAACATTGTTGAAGCTAGTACTACTAGACTCTTCAAATATTCCAGAACCTACAGCTACGTTATTATCCCCTTCTGTGATATTCCATAAGGTTGCTTCTCCAATAGCAATGTTTCTATTTCCTTTCTGAAGTCTCAGTAAAGGATAAGTACCTATAGCAGTATTGCTATTACCTTCGACATTTTCCTGTAGAGCACCTCTACCAATAGCAGTATTTTGATCACCAGTCTCATTATTTGAGAGTGTACCGTAACCATAAGCAGTATTTTGCTGACCAGTAGTCAATGATCTCATTGCTTGTTGACCAACAGCGGTATTAGCCCTTCCCTCAGTATTACTGTTTAGTGCGTTTTCTCCAATAGCTACGTTTTCTGAACCAGTAGTATTATTCACAAGAGCAGTTCTACCGACAGCAGTATTATAACTACCTTCTGTGTTTTCTGCTAATGCTCCAGAACCTACAGCTGTATTCATTGAACCAGTCGTATTATTCACCAATGCAGCTAAACCAACAGCAGTATTTCTTGTACCAGTAGTATTATTTCTAAGGGCAACTGAACCAATAGCAGTATTAGAAAAACCATCAGTATTGTTACTTAAAGCAAGATCACCAACAGCTGTATTATTATTACCATTAATATTTTTACTCAGTGCTTCTATACCAATTGCGGTATTACCATATGATGTTTCAGACATTTCAGGTGCATTAGTCCCTAAAAATAAATTACCTCTTTCAAATGAAGTAGTAGCATCTTTTAATGAGTTGATTTCAAGATTATTTAAATCATCATTAAATCCATTAAGTTGCTCCTGAACATTTCCTTCAATACCGTCAAGACTATTAATATCGTTAGCAGTAACTGATATTGGAGACCCATCTAAAGTAATAGACTTTAAATTAGCGTTACCTTGAACATTGATATCTCCAGTCACATCTGCAATTCCATCTACTGACAATTGACCATTAACTGTTGATCCACCTTTTAAAGTTGAATGATTTTCAACTTCAAGTCCACCCCATTCTATGTAAGTACTTCCAAGCTTTACCTCTCCTCTTAGGGTTGATCTACCGTCTACATTAAAATCAGCTCGAACAGTTGAATTTCCATTTACAAATGAGTTTTTATCAACATAAGCATCTCCTCTGACATTAGAATTTCCATTAACGAGAGAATTTCCAGTAACTAAAACGTCAGCTCGTATATCAACATTACCATTAAGCCCAGTAACACCATTAACATTCAGTCCTCCAGTTTGAACCTCTCTTGCACTAAATGTATTTAGATCTAAAACATCTGCATTCATACTCACTGTGTTTGTCTGCTCATCAAAGTTTAAATTAAATTGGGCATTTATTGGATCTTGCTTATTCTCTTCAAGGCTTTTTATAGCATCCTTATTTCCACTAATACCATCTGCATTTGAGCCAATTGCATCAGCGTTTGTACCAATATCATCAGCGTTTGTACCAATATCATCAGCGTTTGTACCAATTGCGTCGGTATTAGAAGTTATAGCTTCAGAATTTCCAGTAATTTTATCAGCGTTTGTACCAATATCATCAGCATTTGATCCAATTGCATCAGCGTTTATACCAATATCATCAGCATTTGAGCCAATTGCATCGGCATTTGAGGAAACAGCTTCTGCAGTTTCAAAAAGGATATTCTCTGCATCCTCTAGTCTCACTATTGCCTCTTCGACTTGAGCATATGTTCTGTAATAAAGTTCAGTCAGACTACCAATTTCTTGACCTAAAACAATATCGTTTGCATAAATTGTAGATTTGGCTTCTAAATCTCTATAAAAAGTTACAGTATTACTAAAATTAGCATCGCTGTTGAAATTTACATTTCTATTAAATTCACTTTGTCCTTCAACCTTAAGAACACCATCGATACTAACGTTGTCAGTTAATGAAACTGTATTATTATCAATGCTTATATTATTTCCGCTAGACAGTACATCTTGCTTTGACTGTGCGACCTGAAGTGCATTACCAGCCGTAAGTGATGCTCTCTCTGCTATTTCAGAAGCCTCATATGCCGTTTCCATTGCTGATACAGCATCTATACGTGCTTTTATTGAAGTAGCCTCAGCATTTTCTGCAGCTTGAGATGCTGCAATTGCAGTTGCAGTTGCTTCGTTAGCAGTTGCAGTTGCTTCGTTAGCAGTTGCAGTTGCTTCGTTGGCAGTTATTGTAGCGGCATCTGCAGTATTCACTGCGACGTTGGCAGCATTAGCTGCGGCATCAGCATAATTATTTGCTTGCCTAGCTGTTTTGTTTGCTTTATCGGCAGTATTATTTGCTTCGTTAGCAGTTTCTAAAGCTTCATCTGCTGTTGCTTGAGCATCAGTAAGCGTTTGACTTAAATCAATACCGTTAAGATCTATAACATTAGCGTTTATACTATTTGTCTCTATACTACCAGAAACGTTTGTATTTCCATTAAAATTTGAATTTCCATTAACTTCTAAACCACTAAATGAAACAGTATTACTTGTAGAAATTATACCATCATTGATATCAATATTTTCCCCAGACTCTAAGTCCATACCTGCAGAAGCAGAAATTACTCCATCATTGATTTGTATATTATCACCTGCAGTGAGTTTATCCTGCTTATTTTGTAAAGCATCTAAACTTTCGTTTAGAGATTCATTTTGTGCACCTAATTTAACATCACCCGCAAATACTGTTGCCTGACCATCTTGCCCTGCATAAACTGATTCTATTTCAGAATCCCCTAAAGTAACAGTAGAACTTCCATTTCCAGTAGCATTAGCTCCGATAACTGTCTCATTCCATACTTCAGAATATTTTGGTACTGCATTATCTCCAATGTAGATATTATTTGAACCTTCAATTAGACCCTGACCAGACCTGTTACCTACAGCAACATTACTTTGTCCGGTAATCAGATCAAAAAATGAAAGTGAGCCGACAGCTGTATTTTTTTCACCATTTTGGGTTTGATAAAGAGCCGATTGACCAATTGCAGTATTTTCGCCACCATATACGTTTCTGTTTAGAGCAGAATAACCAACAACTGTATTCTGATCGGCAGATATATTATTACCTGCAGATAATCCTATAACTACGTTGTGATTTCCACGTTCACTATTACCCATCGCATAATTACCAATAACAACGTTATCGAATGTTTCAGTTGGTCTATCCAAAGCACCTATACCTATTACTGTATTTTGTCTTGCTGTAACTGCATTCCTCATTGAATTTTGACCAATTGAGATGTTGTAGCCTGTCATTGGTCCAACATTATTTATACCACCAGAACCTAAAAATAAGTTTTGTCCTTCTTCCGTTTGTAGTGAATTTAGAACTGTTCCATCTGAAAATCTAATACCTGCCCCACTAAAATCTGCAGACACATTTACTCTTAACCTCTCAACCCATAAATCATAGAACATCTCATGTCCAGTAACTGGATCAACAAATTTTAAATCTTCTTCTGAAGCTTCACCTAAAATTACTTGATCAAATTTTACTGAAGCATTTTCACTTACATCCTGACCAATTGAAACCTCATTATTTTCAGTGACTGTAACACCAACACCTTCTAGCACTGGCTTAACTGAATTTAACTGCTCTTGAATGTTACCAGTCACACCACTTAATTGACCGATTTCACCTGCAGAGATTCCAGAAAGTTTATCCGAGTTAGAATTAATTGCGTTAGCCTGAGCAACAGAGATACCCTCTTTGCCAGAGTTCGCTTCAATGGCAGCTGCTTGTTCAGGAGTTACACCGTTCGACGCAAAAGAAGCGTAAGGCACTCCTCGTATTTTAGATGTTCCTACACTCTCCCCGTCAATTATAACTTTAACATAAAGATCTTTTTTACTCCAATCGATGCCGGAGAAGTCATCACCAGTAGATCCCTCACCTATGACAAGATTTAGAATACCAAACTCATTGGTATTAGAGAAGTGTGATTCACTGTAGACAACATTATTATCAGGATCTAAAATTTCAAACTGAACGAATACTTCTTCGTTAGATTTTATTGATCCATCCATTTTACGGACGACGGCTTGATAATTGAAGCCCGTATTTTCGTTTTTATTATTTATATCAATTCCGAAGGAATTAAAAAATAGAGACACGATTAGTGTCAAACTAAGTAATAGTTTCATAACAAGTGGTTTATATTAAAATTTCTTTAGCGAACAAACACTAAATAAGTATTGGTTCACAAAGTAGTTTCCTCGCTTTTTTTCAAAGAAAGGGGTGTAAAGATATGTTCTTATATACTTTTCACAAAACTTTTTAATTAATTGGTCTAAATCATAATAAAAATAAACTTCTTATAAAAAAATATGTCTTATTTTAAAAAATGATAAAAAAAGGCTGAGAATAAGTTTTTTAATTGATTTTCAGTAATAAATAAAAAATATTAATTGAAAAATTAGAGCAAGTAATCATCAAATTATAACAATTAATTAACATTAAATTAACTTTAATTTAACATTAATTTAACATAGAAATTGAAATAAATACCTAAAAAACCTAGTTTAATTTAGTTAAGTAAATAAAAAATCTAAATAAAAAAATTATGAGATATAATTATATAAAAATTTTTGAGAGAGATTTCTCAAAATTTGTAGGAGAATATTCTAAAACTTTTTTGGATTTGGTAAGGTCAAATCCAGTTTTAAAAGGTCGTTCTGCCTTCTGA